>Ga0180301_10003481_pt1 | contig 12272 bp, 10 predicted proteins | sample GuaBasSediGuay16_FD_121797 | JGI IMG/M metagenome (GOLD analysis project Ga0180301, IMG submission 121797) | Subseafloor sediment microbial communities from Guaymas Basin, Gulf of California, Mexico - Guay16, Core 4569-2, 12-15 cm | ecosystem: Environmental > Aquatic > Marine > Hydrothermal...
GGAGAACAATGACGCCTCCAACCTTTAGTTGCCTTTTCAATGGAGGGGGAACATAAGGCGCAGCTGCAGTGACAAGTATCCTATCATATGGCGCTTCCTCTGGAAACCCAAGAGACCCATCACCACAAATAACTGTGACGCGATCTCCAAAGCCGGCTTTTTTAATATTTCTCCTAGCTAACTCGGCTAATTCAGGTATTATCTCAACAGTATAGACGTGGCCCCACTCTTCTTTAGGCTTATCAGTTGGTGCAACGATTTCAGCGACAGTTGAGGCATGCCAGCCGCATCCGGTTCCCACTTCGAGAACTTTATGCCCCACTTGTAGCTCAAGCGCCTCATTCATTATAGATACCATGTCTCGCCCGGTTGACCGCGAAGATCAACCGAGTGGCGCGGAGACGGTCTGTCCCTTCCCTATCGGTAAAGGCGTATCCATAGACGCGTAAGACTTGGCGTTTTCTGGTAGAAAGAGGCTTCGAGGGACTTTTCTCATTGCCCTAATCACGCTGGGGTTCTTAAGGATGCCTGCCTTTACAAGATCATCGATCAGTTCATCCCACTGCCTATTCACATATTAAGCCTCCACACAACTTATTCATCAATCAGGTCATAATAGGGACACATGGCTTAATACCCTTTTTGAACATTCTAATTACAAAGGGCTTTTCTACTTAACGGTGACGCTCTTCGCTAAGTTGCGCGGTTTATCTGGATTTAACCCCTTCTCAACAGCAATGTAGTACGCCATCAACTGCAGTGGGATGACAAAGGCTATAGGCGTTAACACCTTTGGGAGGCTTCCCGGTATTTCGAAGCATTCGTCAGACATCTTTTTGATCTCCTCGTCGCCCTTTTCTATTACAGATATAATCTTTGCCCCTCGCGTCTTCATCTCCATTATGTTTCCTATGATCAACTTCCTCGTCTCGTCTCTGGGGCAGACGAAGACTACTGGAAAGCCGGGTTCAACTAGGCTTATGGGACCATGCTTGCTCTCCCCCGCTGGATAAGCAATCGACGGAATATAGGCGATCTCCATAAGTTTAAGCCTACCCTCCATCGCTGTAGCTGAGCTTATTCCCCTTCCAAGAAAGAAGAAGACAGGCTTATCTTTATACTTCTTAGCTATCCTCTTGGCTCTTTCCTCGTTCTCCTCTATCGTCCTCTCCACGATATCAGGAATCTGAGCAATCTTTTCCTCAATCTCTTCTATTTGTCTGTGACCAACCTTCCCTCTAAGCTTGGCGACTCTCAATGCGAGCTGAACAAGTACAGAAAGCTGAGAGGTAAAAGTCTTCGTCGCCGCAACTCCGATCTCTGGGCCTGACTGCTGAATTATGTAGACCCTAGATATTCTAGTTAAAGTTGAACCGACAACGTTCGTTAAGCCGAGAATCGTTGCAGCGCGAAGCCTTGCATAATCCACCGCTGCTAAAGTATCCGCAGTTTCGCCTGACTGGCTGACGGCTAGAATTGTGCTGTTGATGTTGACAGCCATGCCTTCCTGTTCTATAAATTCCGACGCTATCACGGGATGAGATGCCAAGTACGCGAGCTCAGAGAACATATAAGAAGCAGCGAGACAGGCATGATAGGATGTTCCAGCCGCGACTAGGAAGACTTCGCCTGCTCTGTCAAGGAAGGTTGCCATGAGATCTAGGTACTGGTCTTGCAGTCTAAGAGTATTTCTTAGACAAATCGGTTGTTCATGAATCTCCTTCAGCATGAAATGCGGATAACCCTGCTTCTCAGCCATATCGGCCGTCCACTCTATAATCTCCGGTTCCCTTTGAATCTGCTTCCAGTCTTCTATGCTTCGAATCTCGTATCTATCGGTCTGAAGGATAGCTAACTCCCCGTTCTCGATGATCACGGCTTTGCTCGTCAAGGGAAGAAAAGCGGGGATGTCTGAGGCGCAGAAAACAGCGTCTTCCCCTACTCCGAGTACAAGCGGGCTTTCCCTCCTTGCACATATGATCTTATTTGGCTCATGACTTGAGATCACAGCTATCGCGTAGGAACCATCCAGCCTCTTTACGGCTTCACGAGTTGCCTCAGCGAGGTTTAAGCCTTTCTTTAAATTCTCTTCGATTAGATGCGGGATAACTTCTGTATCCGTCTTTGACCTAAATCTGTGCCCGGAATTCTCTAGCTCGTCTCTCAATTCAGCGAAGTTCTCGATTATGCCATTGTGAACCACCGCAACTTCGCCGCTGCAATCAATGTGCGGATGAGCGTTAGCTTGGTACGGTGCTCCATGAGTTGCCCAACGCGTGTGGCCGACTCCGATGTTACCTGGCAGATCATCTAAATTATGCAGCATGTGAACCTCATCTATTTTTCCCTTATCCTTCTTTATGTGAAGCCGCCCTTCATAGAGTGTGGCAATGCCGACGGAGTCGTATCCTCTATATTCAAGTCTCTTCAGAGCAGCATGAATTATCGGAGCGACTTTTGCATCCTTTGACACGCATCCGAAAATCCCACACATAACAGCACCCTCCTAGCGCGACACCCCGTTCAATCGTTTTCCTCAAGAGATAAGTAAAATATTCGCCTGTAAACTGCTAGTATTAGGTTAAGATCATACCTTTTATATTTATTCTATCCTAATAAACCAGTCCCGAAGTGACTAAACATCAATTTCATATCCTCGCAAGCATAATTATCTAAACCCATAAGTAATTTAAACCAGCCATTAATTATTGAAAAATAGACGCGGCCGTAGTCTAGCCTGGTTAGGACATCGGCCTCCCGTTCGCGATGAGAAGAGAGCCGACGACCCGGGTTCAAATCCCGGCGGCCGCATCAAACCGGAACCTACGGTTCCAAGGTTTCCTCCCTTTTGAAGGGCGAGAATTAAGGCGTTTTCGCAAATTCGGCTGATATTTAAGTCCCTTTCTCTGGCTGCCTTCCCGATCTCCGTTCTGTTAACTCGGTAGATCTCTCCGGGCCTGTAGCGGCTTTCAATCCTTCGGGTCTGAGTCTTCCGGCCGCTGAGGATAAGGGGAAGGAAGCAGCCGATTCTTCTTCACAAAATCTTGCTCGTTAAGCCAGACACGCGGCCGTCCCCGAGGCATAAAATCATCAGAAAGAATTGAAAAAACGATTATTTAAGCATGTACATAAATATGCATGCACGTGCAGAAATGCACATGCTTTATAAAGAAAAATTTTCCCGCGGCATGGAAAGAGAATCTGAAAAAAAGTAAAACAAGAATAATAAGAAGGAGAACCAGCATCTGCGATTTTGAGATCCCAAAAAAGGGAAAGTCTATCTTATTTCTGAAGGTGGCTTAGAAGATCAACGGGCTTGACTCTTAGCTGGTTTAACCTTAGCTCCTCCGGCTGGAAGCCCATCGCTAATCCAAGCAGCTGCGTGTAATGGAGAACGGGTAGATTAATTTTCTCATTGAACGTTCTCTCTATCCTCGGCTGATTAAAATCATACATCATATGGCATGATGGGCAAACTGTGATTAAGGCTTGTGCACCTGCAGCTTTGACGCGTTCTAGTTTTTCTTTCGCCAGCTCAAAGGGAACTTTTTCATTCAACCCTATTATGGTGTTCCCGCAGCATTCAGCTTCATCCATATACTCCACACATTCAGCGCCTGTAACTCTTATAAGATCCTTAAGCATGTGAGGCTCTTCCGGATCGTCGCCTCGATTAACCTTCTTCGCGGGGCGGACGAGATGGCATCCAGTATGCTGAGCGACGCGAATCCCGCTTAGAGGATTGCTCACGTACTCACCTAGTTTTTCTAATCCTATATCCTCCGTTAATAGATGCACAATATGCTTAACTGAGACTTCGCCTTTGAATTCCATCCCGATGCTCTGCAGATGTTGATTAATTTTATCTCTGAGATTCCTATTCTCCTTCAGCAGATGATTAGCCTCATTCAGCGTTCCAAAGCAACCGTTACAAAGGGTCAAGATGTCCAATTTCTGCTGCTCCGCCAAACATAGGTTTCGCGCCGCCAAAGAGAGAGCCAATTCATAATTCACAGGAGCAATGGGGAAACCGCAGCAGTTAAAATCCGGCATCTCAATGATCTTTACGCCTAGTTTACTCAAGACTTTTCGAGCTGAAATCTCGTAGCTCGCAAGCCTGTACGGGATTAGACAGCCGAGATAGAAGAGATATTCAAGATCCGCCATCTCAATCGCGCACCTTCACCTCAACCTTTTCAAAGCTCTCCGCTGATCTAAAAATCTCCGAGAAGCCAGTCGCTTCGAAAAGCTTAGCAACATCCTCAACCTTTGATCTTGGAAGAGGAGGCAGCCCCTCCAATTCTCTCCTTTTAAGCCTTGACTCAGGCATCAGATACACGTAGCCCGATTTCAGAATATTCGAGGCGAAGATTTTATAGACACTCGGCATCCTCTTCTTTTCTTCAACCATTATGTTACGAAGAGCTCGAACTATGCTTGAGACTTCAACTCCCTGTGGACAATGATCTACACAGGTGAAGCACGTCGTGCAGAGCCAGAGATCATCATCCGAGAGGAGACATTCCTTCAGTCCAAGCTGAACCATCCTCGCTATCTTTCTAGGCCTATAAAAGTCAGAAAACCTCGCTATTACACAATCAGCGGTGCACGTTCCGCACTGAAAGCAGAAGCGGATTCTTTCAGCCCCAGGCATCTTCATGATCTTGTTCTTGAATTTCGGATCCACCTTCAAGATGTTCATTATTTTCTGAGATTCGGTCTGAGGCTCGGCCAATCTCTAAACACCCAGCAGTGAAAGATTGATAAGTAACCGCGACGATGTTAAATAAGGATTATGGTAATAAATTAAACTTGCACATCTAACGCCATTAAGAATGACGCATAATTTAAATTCGTACAAGAGTTCCTTTTTAATCAGATATCAATGAGGTTACTCAAAAGTGGAGAAACAATCCAACATCGCAATTTCATCCCTAAAATTTCAGAGAATTCTCCACCGTCAAGGATACCGAATAGTCGGAGCTCATGCCCACAGCGCAGTTAAGATCTGTCAGTGGACAAAGGAGAGCCTCCGGAACAACCGAGTCTGCTATAAGGAGCTATGGTACCCTCCCGTTGAGAGCCACAGATGTATGATGATGACCCCATACTTGGGATGTAACCTTCACTGCCTTCATTGCTGGAGACTGCATTCCGGAGATAGACCCAACCTCAGATGGAGAGAGTTCCCTTTGGAAATTGAAGGGTTCGATGATCCCGCACAGATAATCGATGAGGCAATAGAGCAAAGAAAACTTCTGCTTTCAGGCTGGAAGGGAAATCCGAAGGTTGACAGAAGAAAATTCGAGGAGTCTTTAACCCCTACGATGATGACCATGAGCCTCACCGGCGAGCCGACTCTTTATCCGATGATTTCAGAGATGATCGGTGAAGCTGAAAAGAGAAATATGATCACTTTCCTTGTGACAAATGGGACGATGCCGAAAGTTTTAGAGCAGATGGATAATCTTCCTTTTCAGATGTACGTAAGCATCTTAGCCCCAAATCGCAGGGATTACATTCGGCTTGCAAGGCCTCTCATTAAGGACGCTTGGGAAAGACTGAACATGACTCTTGATCTACTTCCAAGCTTAGAGACACGGAAGGTTTTGAGGTTAACAATGATTAAAGGATGGAACATGACTGACCACGAGAAATACGCGGAGATCATAGAGAAGGCTCAACCTGACTTCATTGAGGTTAAAGCGTATGAGTGGGTGGGAGAAAGCCAGAAGAGACTTCCGAAAAATGCAATGCCCTACATGAGTGACATAGAAGAATTCGCTGAAAAGTTATCCTTGCTTACTGGATACGCAATAAGGGGAAAATACGAGCCGAGCGGAGCTGTCCTCTTAACAAGATAAACAAAAATAAAAGAATGTTTCCCATTCATTTTAGGTATCCTTAAATAATCGCGCTTTAATTATGACTTTTGCAGGTGCGACTAAGTGGCAAAGACCGTCATGAGTGAAGCTCAGTCAGGATCGATGCCGGAAGAACTTAAAATAATAGCTGAACAGGAGGACATAAGCCCAGAGAAGCTGAAGAGAAGATTAGCAGAAGGAAGGATCATAGTTCCTCGGAACCTGCGTAGATCCGGAAAAGTCAAGATCTTCGGAATTGGAGAAGGCTTATCGACGAAGGTTAATGTCAACATTGGAACAAGCGCAACTGTATGCAACTTGGAAATGGAGAAAAAGAAGGCTCGCATCGCAGTTGAATACGGCTCCGATACCATAATGGATCTAAGCACAGGAGGAGACCTAGACAAGGTTAGATCCGAGTTGATGAAGGCTTCAGAACCGCTGCCTTTCGGAACTGTGCCGACATATCAGGTTTGGATAGAAGCCGCGCAGAAACACGGCGGGCTTCCCTCAGAAGATTTATTCTTCGATGTGATTGAGAGACAACTCAGGGATGGAGTAGATTTCATGACGATCCACGCGGGAATTACACGTCAGCTCTCTCAGATAATGGTGAAAAGCAACCGAATAGCACCGACTGTAAGCCGTGGAGGAGCAATGCTAGCTGCTTGGATGCTTGAAACAGGAAAAGAGAATCCCTACTATGAAAAATGGGATTATCTTCTAGAGATGTTCGCAGAATATGACGCCGTCATCAGCCTAGGGGATGCCTTAAGGCCAGGTGCAATAGCAGACGCGCATGATGATCTTCAAATATCAGAACTGACGAACTGCGCTAGGCTCCTAGAGACCGCGAGAAATCAAGGCGTTCAAGTGATGATCGAGGGACCAGGCCACATGCCAATAGACAAAATAGCCGCCGATGTGAGGCTCATGAAATCCTTAACCAAAGGAGCCCCGTACTATGTACTTGGACCTCTAGTAACCGACCTCGCTGTGGGATACGATCACATAGCAGCAGCAATAGGAGCGGCGATCGCAGCTGCAGAGGGAGCTGATCTCCTCTGTTATTTGACCTCTGCAGAGCATCTCAGCCTTCCAAGCCCTGAGCAGGTTAAAGAAGGGCTGATAGCGTCGAAGATTGCTGCTCATGCTGGAGATATAATTAAGCTTGGAGATAAGGCTTCGAGCAAGGACAGAAAGATGAGCTTAGCTCGAGCGGATCTGGATTGGGGGTCCGTCTTTAAACTGAGCTTCGATCCAGGTAAAGTTAAAAAGGCCTATCAGCAATTCGGCACTAAGGTCGAATCCTGTGATATGTGTGGCCCCTATTGTGTCTTTCTAGTCCTTGATAAATACTTAAAAAAGAAGAGAAAGCAATAGCGTCATTTAAGGCTCTCTCAACAGCGAAAAAGCATAAAATAAGGTAACATCTCACAAAGGGAAATGCCAAGTTTAACGTTTATATTATTTTCCTTCTTACAAAGGGAAAACCAGGCTTGCGAAGGCGGATGCCGTGTCAATTATGATGCAACGTACACAATGGTTACTCTTCGTCTGTTCCTTAACACACATGTTTATCCATGTATTCACAATGATGCATACAGCGCTCATACCCGTCTTCATAAGGGAATTTAACCTCACAATATTCGAGGCTGGATTGCTCGTATCAATACCGCAAGCAATCTCCGTCTCAATCAGCCTACCCTACGGCTTAGTAACAGATAAGATAGACCCACGGAAATTCATGATTTTCAGCTTGCTTATCTCTGGCTTCTCAGGGCTAGCCGTAAGCCAAGCAGGAGGCTTCCTAACACTTCTTTTGCCGTTGTCCTTCATACCATTATCATCAACAATCTATCATCCGCCAGCATTAACAATAGTAAGTGAACTATTCTCAGAGGAAAAGCGAAGCAGGGTCCTTGGGATTCACGCGGCTGGAGGGACAACAGGCGTCGCAATAGGCCCGATTACTCTTGGGATTCTCATGGAGAGATTCGGCTGGCGCTTTTCATATATGATCTGGTCCATCCCTGTGCTTTTTTCAACACTGCTGCTACTTAATGTTCCAAGTGTGAAGTCGACTACCTCTGGAGAAACAGTAGCTGAAGAAGAGGAGATAACAAAAGAGAGTAAAGATTCAAGATCTGAGATGATCAAGCGCGGCTTTTTTCTTCTTCTACTCGCGATGGGCATAAACAGCGTAGGACAGCAAGCCCTATCAGCATATATGACTACTTATCTGGTTTCTGTAAGAAGACTTTCAGAATCAGAGGCAAGCTTGCTATATGGGTTCAGTCCATTCATCGGAATCTTAGGCTCGCTCATAGGCGGATATTTGGGCGACAGACTTGGTAATAAACGTTGGATGACGGCTGCATATATAGGCAGAATCTTTGTCTACATAGGCATCTGGCTTGGGCCGTTATGGGCGCTTGTAATCGTGTATCTCACAGGCGGATTCTTCGGAGGCAGCACGATGGGGCCATTAACATCGCTTGTTGCAAGGTTCTCGCCGAGAAGGAGACGTGGCCTTGCATATACTATTTTCATGCTGCTCCTTAACTTAATGGGTTCGATTTCTCCGCTGATAGCCGCTAAGTTGATTGAGTTCTACAATATTGACGGGTTATTCCCATTTGCAATTTTATTGACATTGACCAGTATTCTTTTTTTCCAGATGATCTGAAGTGAAAAATATTAATACTTATAGCGGAGATATTATTCAACAATTTGACTGAAGCGTCAACGAGCATTTTAGAATGTGAAGCCAAATGCATATTGTGGTTGGAGGAATAGGGCACGAGTCAAATACTTTCAACCCGGCGCTTACACCTATAGATTCCTTCCGCATTTTGAGAGGAAAAGAGCTGCTCAAAGAGGAACCGGCGAGGACTTTACTTTCTATGGGAATGGACGTTGAACCAGCCATTTATAACATACCCTTCGCCTCCGCCGTTGTTGATAGACATGCATATTCATACCTAAAGAGCGAATTTATTCGAGAGATAGAGAAGACGAGTGAAATCGACGGGATCTGTCTAACACTACATGGGGCAATGGTTGTAGAGGGAATCGGATGCGCGGAGATTGATCTACTCAAAACCATAAGAGAGACTATAGGCGAAGATGTTCTCATATCTGCGAGTCTGGATCTGCATGGGAACATACCTGTGGAGATGGCGGATTACGTAAACATATTAACAGCTTACAGAACTGCACCGCATCGCGATGTAATTGAGACTCGTAGAAAATCAGCGAAGCTTCTTGTAGAGGCTATCCAAAAGGGGCTTAAACCCAAATCGGTCATAATTCGCCCTCCAGTTCTATTACCTGGAGAGTACGTAGTTACCGATGTGGAGCCAGCTGCAAGCGTTTATCGCATGCTAGAGGAAGTTGACAAGACGCCGGGCATAATGGACTCTTCTCTTCTCGTCGGCATGGCTTGGGCAGATGTTCCTCATGCAGGAGCCTCAGTTATCGCTGTAGCTGAAGATGACGAATATGTAGAAGAGGCCCGTAAAAAGGCGTGCAAAGTAGCTAAGGCCTATTGGGATAATCGAATGAAGTTTCGATTAGAAGTCGAATCTGGATCGCCGAAAGAATGCATCCAAACGGCCATAGATTCAGATAAGAGGCCTTTCTTTATATCTGACTCAGGGGACAACATCACGGCGGGAGCAGCAGGCGACGTACCGATAATGATTGAAGAGTTAATATCGAATAAAGTGGATGATGCTGTAGTCGGCGGCATAATAGACAGACGGGCTATAAATGCTTGCAGAGAAGCCGGGATCGGAGCGACCATTAAACTTGAGATCGGTGGTAAACTTGATCAAATTAATGGCTACCCGCTGGAGGTCAAAGGAAAAATTTTGAATCTGACTGAAAATGGGGCTGTAATCAGAGTTGATGGAATCGATGTCATACTTACTGCTGAAAGAACCGCGTTCACTTCGCCAGAAGATTTTATGGCTTACGGAATAGACGTTACAAGACGCAAGATCGTTGTTGTGAAGCTCGGTTATCTATTCACGGGGCTTAAGAAGGTTGCATCTCAGTCGATGATCGCCTTAACTCCCGGATTCACGAATCTATTAATAGAAAAGTTGGAATATCGAAACCTCAGGAGGCCCATGTTCCCCCTAGATAAAGACTTCCAATGGCATCCCAGCATATAATTCGAATACTCTGAAAACCATTAGCCTCGTAGAATGCCTCTTTGTACTCTACCTTTTTAGGTTTCTCTTTTTGTCTTAATGTCAATCTATTCTTGCCACGCATATCCGCTGGCGGAGCATCCTCAAAGAAAAGGGACGCTGATTATTCGAAAATCTTATGTGAAGTTTCTTCTCCTAAGATATACATCATTCATCATTTAATAAATTCGAATTCGACGTTCATGTGGAAAGGTGGTCTCTATGAGGCTTGTGCTGTTAGGTCCGCCGGGTGCTGGGAAGGGAACGTACGCTTCGAGACTAACTGTGAAGCTTGGTGTTCCCCACATATCGACTGGAGATATGGTTCGTGAGGAAATAAAGAAACAAACAGATCTTGGAAGAAAGATTAAGGAGTACAGTGACAGAGGAGCCCTCGTTCCAGATGAGATAATTATAAAGCTTCTCGCCAATAGGCTTAGAAAACCCGATTGTGATAAAGGCTTTATACTTGATGGGTTTCCTCGAACAATCAGCCAAGCTGAAGCCCTAGAGAAAATCGCAAAAATCGACCTTGTCATAAACTTGAATGTTCCAGACGAGATTATAATTACACGTTTATCAAACCGTCTTGTCTGTAGCAAATGCGGCGCCATATATAACCTACTGACGTTGAAGCCGAAAAGAGAGGGAATATGCGATAAATGTGGGGGGCGTCTTTACCAAAGAGAGGATGATAAGCCGGAAGTAATAAAAGAAAGACTTGATGTTTACCGAAGGCAAACCGCTCCATTAATAGAGTACTATAATAATAAGGGGCTACTTCGGAATGTCAGCTGTGAGGATTTGATGACCCCTCCGAACGTTATGGTAGAAAAGATAATTGAAATTATTAAAGAAACAGAGAAAGGGACGCGATAATCTCATTTTTTAGAAAGATTTACATTGAAATTTAGACTTGAAGCCTTCTCATCATCTCAAAGGATACGTGTAGCAACGTATATGCCTAAAACTGAGATTATGATGAGAAAAATCGCATGCTTGAATCCGGCCGAAACCCTCCCAGAAACTATTTTACCCGTCACTATTCCCAATGTGAAGGAGTGAAGGATAAGCGGTGTGATCAACATCTTCATCAAGTCATTCACGGCGATCTGTGCTCCTCCTATTAAGCTCATATTTGTGAAAAGCTGCAGAAGCATCATCGTCGTCATCGTCAAGATCGCTGCGCCCATGTATGGTACTATGAATAGAGGAGTAAGATGAGACTTTCGTTCGCTTTCGAGCTCCCTCGTCTGCTCGGCGAACTCAGCTAAGGTTTCGAGGCTTTCCTCAGTTCCTCCTCCAACCTCTATGGTATCAATCAGAAGATACAGATTAATAAGACAAGTCCAATTCCTAACGCGGCTCTTGAAATCTTCGAATATCTTTCTGAGGGGAATCCCCCAGCTAATCTCAGCGCTCATCAATCTTAAATACTTTGAGAACTTTCCATAATCCCTGTTCGCAAGCAATTGAATACTTCTCTCGGGACTGAGGCCTGTCTTTCTATTCTCCACAAGATCCCTTAGAAAGGCAGTTACGCCTTCAACTATTCCCTTTTCCGTCTCAGAGAAATGCCGATCAGACATATACATAGGAAGGGAAAGCGCAATGAGGCTTACCGTAAGCCCCAAAGCAGGCTCGCAACCCTCCCTTAAGTTTAACATATCCCTCAAAATTATCGGTATCTGAGAGAAAAACGGAATCGCTGGGAAGCCTCTCACAAAGAAGGGAAACACGGTCTGAGAAAGTAGGAAGAACCCTAGAGGAATAGAAACCGATAAGGCGAGATAGGTTTTCCACTGAGAGATCGGATAATTGATTTGCATGGTATCTGCGAAATAAAGGAAGGCTATGGAGATAGCCGGCAGCAAAACGAATGAGAATAAGAAGAAAGCCTGAGGTGGCAATGCTTGAAACTGTGGGAAACTTAGTGAGACTATGAATATCATGTAGATTCCCAATGTTCCGAGTATTGCAATAGTAGTGTACCCTTCCATAAGAAGCGACATGTGGTCGCCCATCGCTTTTATCCTTAAAGCCATCTTCTTAAACATAGATTCCGTCTGACTGTAGAGATAATGAAGGACATCCCCTCCTGTTCTCATCGTCGAAGCGTAACCCAACAAAAGTTCAGCGTACTCCTTCAGACCTAAATCCTTAGCCGCCTTCGCCATAGCTGAAATCGGATCCATCCCTGTAGAAAGAA
>Ga0180301_10003482_pt1 | contig 12270 bp, 9 predicted proteins | sample GuaBasSediGuay16_FD_121797 | JGI IMG/M metagenome (GOLD analysis project Ga0180301, IMG submission 121797) | Subseafloor sediment microbial communities from Guaymas Basin, Gulf of California, Mexico - Guay16, Core 4569-2, 12-15 cm | ecosystem: Environmental > Aquatic > Marine > Hydrothermal...
AGACGAATCCATGATAACAGGCGAATCGGTTCCAGTAACCAAGAAAACAGAACCAACACGAAGCGAGGTTTTAGCAGAAAGAAAAAACATTGCCTGGACAGGTACAATAGTTGTGGGAGGAAGAGGCAAAGGAATTGTTGTGGAAACAGGCATGCAAACAGAAATGGGAAGAATTGCAAAAAAAATCCAAGAACCGCAGGAACAGACGCCGCTGCAAAAGAAGCTTGATGTGTTCGGAAAAAATCTTGGAATAATAATTCTTGTTATCTGCGCTTTGGTTGCAGGAATTGGAATATTTAGAGAAAGCATCTTAACAGGGAAGCCGCTCACAACAGACGTAATAACTTCCATGATAATAACAGGCATTGCCTTGGCAGTGGCAGCCATTCCAGAAGGACTGCCGGCAGTTGTTACCATAACCTTGGCTTTGGGTTTGCAAAGGCTTGCAAGACACAACGCCCTTATGAGAAGGCTTCCAGCGGTTGAAACATTGGGCTCAACCACAGTAATATGCTCTGATAAAACAGGAACCCTCACAAGAAATGAAATGACCGTTAAAAAAATATACTGTGGAAACAACATCATTGAGGTTACAGGAGAAGGATACATACCAAAAGGCGGGTTTTTAATCCAAAATAACAAAACAGACCCGAAAAAAACCAAAACCCTGTCTTTGCTTTTAACCTCATCAGCACTATGCAATAACGCTGTTCTTGACAAAAAGCAAAACAGCATTATAGGAGACCCAACAGAGGGAGCTCTGATTGTATTAGCAGAGAAGGCGGGTTTCACCAAGGAATATCTTGAGAAAGCATACCCCAGAGTAAATGAAATTCCGTTTTCCTCGGAAAGAAAAATGATGACAACTGTTCATAAAATTAGAAATGGTTTTTTGGTCTGCTCAAAAGGAGCGCCGGAAAAAATCCTTCCCTTGTGCAAGCTTTCGCAGAAAGAAAAAGACAAAATCTTAAAAACAAACGAAGAGCTTGCGAAACAGGCTTTAAGGGTTCTGGCGGTTGCTTACAAAGAAACCAAAAACCGGAAAAACCCGGAAAAAGATTTGGTTTTTTTGGGTCTGGTTGGGATGATAGACCCCCCAAGAAAAGAAGTTAAAAAAAGCATAGAGGAATGCAAAAAAGCAGGAATTCGTGTTATTATGATAACAGGAGACCATAAAAACACAGCAGAGGCAATAGCAAAGGAAATAGGAATTTCCGGAAAAAGCATAACAGGGGAAGAGCTTGAAAAGCTTTCAGAGAGCAGGTTCCAAAAAATAGTTGACAATATTGGAATCTGTGCCAGGGTAAACCCGGAACACAAAGTCAAGATACTTGATGCGCTCAAATCCAAAAACCACATAGTTGCAATGACAGGTGACGGCGTGAACGATGCGCCTGCTCTTAAAAAAGCAGACATTGGAATCGCAATGGGCAAGAAAGGGACGGACGTTGCCAAGGAAGCGTCGGATATGATTTTAAGAGACGATAACTTCACCAGCATAGTAAAAGCTGTAAAAGAAGGAAGAGGCATCTATGACAACATAAAAAAATTCATACAATATCTCTTATCAAGCAATCTTGGAGAGGTGCTGATTGTTTTTATAGCAATGCTTATTGGCTTTACAAACCCTGAAACAGGCGCATTGGTATTGCCTATCACAGCAATTCAGTTGTTATGGATAAACCTTTTAACAGACGGTTTGCCTGCTCTTGCTCTTGGCGTTGACCCGCCGGCAGAAGACATTATGCAAAGACCGCCAAGAGACCCTAAGGAAAAAATCCTTTCCAGAGGAATGCTCATAAACATCATTCTGGTCGGAATAATAATGTGCATAGGAACGCTTTCCCTTTTTGCCTACAATTTGGAATCAGGCGCAACAAAGGCCGTTACAGTGGCATTCACAACCATTGTGATGTTTGAAATGATAAGAATAGAATCAGTGAGAATGAAATTCAAAACAAAGCTCCTTTCAAACAAAAAACTCATCATTGCCGTTCTCGCTTCTGTTTTGCTTCAAATAATGGTAGTTTATCTTCCATTTTTCCAGCCAGTATTTCAAACAACAGCCTTGGATTTTGGGGACTGGATAGAAATTCTTGGCGTAGCAAGCACAGTTTTTGCATTAATGTGGATTAAACAGAAAATGTTTCCAAGCAGGCTTTAATTCACAGGCTTTCCAAGTTTTCCAAGGCTTTCTCCAGCCAAAAACCTTCTCAAAACAACAGGAAGCTCTGAAATGGAAACCCTTATCTGTTTCATCGAGTCTCTGTCTCTTATAGTGACTGTTTCATCTTCCAGGCTTTCATAATCAATGGTTATGCCGGCAGGAACCCCAACCTCGTCAATTCTCCTGTATCTTCTTCCTATGCTTCCCGTCTCGTCATAAAAAACAGAGAAACCGGATTCTTTTAAAAACCTGAAAACTTCTTTCGCTTTTTCCGGCAAACGGTCTTTGCTGACCAAGGGAAAAACACCGGCATCATAAGGCGAAACAAGCCTCGGGAAAACCAAAACAATTCTCTCTTTCTCTTCTTTCAGTGCAAGTTCAAACAAGGCGTATATATTTCTGTCCACGCCAAAACTCAGTTCCAAAACATGCGGAACAAATGTTTCGCCGTCAATGTTTACCTTCATGCTTTGACCAGAAACCTTCTGATGACCACTCAGATCATGGTCTGTTCTGTAATGAATCCCTGCAACCTCTTTAAATCCATCCAAACTTTCCAAAAACAATTCTATATCCCAGTGGTATTTGTTGTAAAAAGCCCTTTCTTCTTCTGAAAGCTCTTTAAACCTGAATATGTCTTTTGAAAGGCCAAGAACTTTGGTGTAAAACTCCTGAATTTTTGCCATATGATACACATAAAACTTTGGAAGACCTAACTTGTTCACAGCGTCTTCACAGGAAACCTCCATTATCTCATTTTTTTCTCTGTTGGCTACCGGGAAAAGCCTTAACTTGAACTCTTTAACACTTTCAAAATCAGGATGCTCATTTATTTTCTTTGGGTTGAAAAATATCTGAAGCTCCGCCTGTGTAAATTCCCTCATTCTTATCAAAACATTTCTTGGAGAAATCTCGTTTCTGAACGCTTTACCTATTATCGCAAGCCCAAGAGGAAATTTCTTCCTTAAACACTCAAATTCCTGTTTGAAATTTAGATATGCTCCCTGCGCGGTTTCAGGCAAGAGATACGCTTTTCTTGTTTCCTTACCTGTTCCGACATCAACCGGAAACATCATATTCAAAACACCTGCCCCCTCAAACCCCCCGCCGCATCCCGGACAAACAATGTTATGCTCTTTTATAATTTTCATAAGCTCTTCTGGTGAAAAGCCCTCATAATCTTTTTTCAGCACGCTTTTTATTATATGGTCGGCCCTGAAAATGGTTTTGCATTTTGAACACTTCACAACAGGGTCCACAAAAGACTTTAAATGACCAGACGCCCTGAAAACAGCTTCAGGCATCATAACACAGGTTTCTATTTCATAAAAATTATCGTTCAAGCCTATGAAAAAATCCCTCCAAAGATTTTCCCATTTCCTTTTTAACGCACAGCCCAAATGAGCATAATCATAAAAACCAGCAACACCGCCATAAATATCTGCAGTCTGCCAGAAAAACCCCCTTCTTTTTGCAATGTCCAGAATCTTTTCCTGCCTTTCTTTTTGCTTGTTCATAGATATTAATTAAGGCAAACCCTTATAAATTACAAACTGTTAGACAATTACCAAACAATGCCTGTAGCCACACACATTTAATTGTTTTTTTTAACATATTATTATGGATTTTGTCTGGGCAACGGGAATGATTTTAATTTTTCACGCAGCTCTTGTTATAATTCTGGGAAGAACACCAAGAAAAAAACCAAAATTAAAGCACAGACCGCCTGTAACTATAATTATACCTTCTTATCAAAACGAGAAAACCATAGGAAAAACACTACTTTCAGCAAAAGCCCTAAGCTATCCCGAAAAAGAAATAATTGTTGTTAATGATTCAAAGGACAAAACACCGGAAATCTGCAAGAGTCTTGGTATATATTGCATTCAAAACCAAAAAAAGCTTGGAAAAGCCAAAGCAATGAACCTTGCTTTAAAACACACAAAAACCGAATTTCTAATTTTTCTTGATGCCGATGCTTTAATCGAAAGAAACGCATTGGAAAAAATGCTGCCATGGTTTGAAAACCCAGAGACCGCTGTGGTTTTTCCAAAATTTGTAACAAGAGGCAGAAAAACCCTGATATCAAAACTTACGAACCTTGAAAACCTTTATCATTCAGCATTCTTCAGGATGCACATGTTTTTTGGTTCAGCGCTTTCATTTCGCGGCTGCTGCTGCATGATAAAAAGAAAAACCTTACAAGAGCTTGGGGGCTGGCCAGAGGAATTGACAGAGGACTTTGCTCTTGCCTTGAAAACACAGAACAAAGGATATAAAATTGTTTATGAACCAGACACAAAGGTCAGTGTAATAGAACCAGAAAGTCTTAAGGAATTAAAACCACAGAGAACGCGCTGGGGCAGGGGAGCAGCAAGGGTTTTGAAGAAACAAAAACCGCCGAAAACCCCGCAGTTTTTTATCCATTTCCTTCCTTATACAGTTTCGCTCTTTCTTTCACTTTTCGCTCTTTTCTTCAACCCTTTCCTTCTCGTAATTTTCTGGTTTATCCATTTTTATATGATTTTTTTAAGCGAAAAAGAAACAAACCCGGTGCTTGTTTTTTTGTTTATGCTTTTTTACGCACCGCTCGTAAGTGTTATTTATATAACAGCACGCTGGCAGGGTTCCTTAGACCAGCGATGGAGCAGCTGAAAGATTTAAATATTAACAGAAAATTAAATGTTATGGAATATACACAAGACTATTATGAAGGAGAATCTTCTAATTATTCGCTTTTCGGCGGGTATGACGGATTTCTATTGAAGCTCACAAGGTTTTTTGTCCATCGCAAGGCCTGGTCAATTATTAGGAAATACAAAACACAGGGCAAACTCTTGGACATAGGATGCGCTTACGGCTTCTGGACAAAATTTTCAAGAAAAAAAGGCTTTTCCTCCATGGGTTGCGATATCTCGGATTTTGCTATCTCACAGGCAAGAAAAAGGTTTCCTGATTTGGAGTTCTTTCAAATGGATATCCAGAAAAAACTCGGATTTCCTGGGAACGAATTTGACGTAGTAACTGCCTTTGATGTCCTTGAGCACTGTAAGAATCTGGACGGCGCGCTTCAGGAAGTGAAAAGGGTTTTGAAGCCCGACGGCTTCTTTTTGGCATCAATTCCTGACACAGATTTCTTCCCCCCGGAAAACGACAAAGACCCAACGCATGTATGGCATATGAATTTCCCGGAATGGAAGAAGGTTTTTCATCGCAACAACTTCCGGGTTGAAGAAACCCATGTGTTTCCGTGGGTTTTCAAAAAAACCCGGCTCTACAAACTTTACTGGTGCATAAGATTCGTTTTATTAAGACCCAAGTAATGACTTATAAACCTGAAAGGTTTTCCCGCCAGAAATCTTCCACTGAAAGTTTTTTTCTACTTTTTCCCTCCCGTTTCTTCCAAGGGACTGAAGATCCTGTTTCCTTGATTCTTGAATCCGGGATATCCATTCCGAAACATGTGGCTTCTCCACTAAGAATCCGTTTTTCCCGTGGTCAACAATCTCTGGTATGCCTCCAGCTCTGGAAGCTATTACTGGAGTTTCGCACGCAAGACTCTCTATCAAAACCATACCAAACGCCTCGTTCCATAGTGAAGGCAAAACTGAAACATCGGCAGCTGAATAATAAAGCCGAAGTTTTGCGGTTTCAATCCTTCCAAGGAAAACCACATCTCTGCGATTTTTGGAATACAATCTGCACAGCTTTTCCAAAGGGCCAGAACCAATAATATAGAGTTTTTTGTTCGGTATTTTCAATCTCTTGAATGCTTTTAATAAAAGGAGAACCCCCTTTTCTGGAGAAAGCCTTCCTACATAAAGAATAACAAAATCAGACTCAGGAATCCCTAAAACCTTCCTAGCTCCTGGCTCCGGATGAAAAACCTCAAGGTCCACGCCGTTATAAATGGCTTGAGTGTTTTGAATTCCAAGCTCCCTCAAACCCCTTTCCACGAACCTGCTAACACATATAACCTTGTCAGATGCCATTAAACAGGGTTTAAGAAAACCCCTAAAATATATTCTAAATATCCTGTCTATCCAGTTTTTTCCATCCGGCGAGACATGAATTGTCCCAACCAAAGGCTTTCCAAGGTTTTTTATTTTATTTGCCATCAAATCCAAAGTTCCAGAACAGTAATGAATATGAACCAAATCAAAAGGCTTTACGAGTCGTGATATCCCTTTAAGCGAGAGTTTATAGAAAATCCCGGGAAACCCCAAGGAAGCCACCCTTCGGGTTTTCACTCCAGGAACCGGTGTTTTGGAATAAGAAAGAATTTCCAGATCCACATTGTGTTTTTTCAGTTCCTTAGAAAGAAAACTAACATGCACATATCCACCATTAAAGGCAGTGTCAGTAACCATCAAAACTCTCATAAACCCACCTTTTTATATTTTATTCAAGTTAAATTTAAATGGTGAGAAAGTGTACAAGCTTACAGAAGAGGGAAGAAAATATTTGGAAGACGGCCTGCCGGAAATAAAGCTTATGCTTTTTCTAAAAAAACCCGCGCCTTTAGAACAAGCCAAAAAAACAATCAAAAACTTTGGAATAGCCTTAATGTGGGCAAAGAAACTTGGCTGGGTTAAAATAGAAAAAGGAATGCTTGTTCCGCTCGAAAGACCCAAAACCTCTAAAACACAGGAAGCGCTTAAGAATTTTTCCGAAGGAAAAGCAAATGAAAATGAAATAAACCTCTTGCTGGAAAGAAAGCTTATAGAAAAGGAAGGCGCTGTTTTGAAAAAAGCCAAAGCCCTGAAAGGCAAAACAATATCAACACTCACACCAGAGCTTATAAAAACAGGCCTCTGGAGAGAAGTAAAACTAAAACCATATAATATAGAAGCAAAGGGAAAAACAATTTATCCGGGAAAAAGACACCCTTATGCTCGGTTTCTCTGGGCTGTAAGAAGAAAGCTCATAGACATGGGTTTTAAAGAAATGACAGGCCCGCTCATAGAGCTTGAGTTCTGGAATTTTGATGCTTTGTTCCAGGCGCAAAATCACCCATCAAGAGACTGGACGCAGACATACACGTTAAAACATCCGAAAAAAGGCACACTTCCGGACAAAAGACTTGTTGACAGAGTAAGAAAAGCGCATGAAAACGGCTGGACAACAGGCTCAACGGGATGGGGTTATAAATGGGACGCAGAGAAAGCAAAACAGCTCATGCCAAGGGCGCACACCACGGCATGCTCTGCAAGAAAACTGGCAGAAGGGGTGGAAACACCCGGTAAATATTTTTCTCTCTCCCGCTGCTACAGGCCTGATGTTATAGACGCAACACATGGTGTTGAGTTTAATCAAATGGAAGGAATAGTTATAGACGAAAGCCTTGGATTTAAAGAAATGCTGGGTCTTTTAAAAATGTTTGCAATTGAAATTGCCGGTGCAGAGAAAGTCAGGTTTTATCCAGATTATTATCCTTTTACAGAACCATCGGTTCAGCTTTCTGCTAAACACCCGGAACTTGGCTGGGTTGAATTCGCTGGTGCGGGAATATTTAGAGAAGAGCTAACAAGACCGCTTGGTGTGGAAATTCCTGTAATAGCCTGGGGTTTCGGTATAGACAGGCTGGCTATGTACAAACTTGGAATAAGGGACATTCGTTATCTTTTTTCTCAGGACTTGGAATGGTTAAGAAAACAACCATTGTTTATGTGGTAGCATGCCAACAATTGAGGTTTCATATCAGGACATATGCAGTCTTATAGGACAAACAATCCCCAAAAAAGAGTTTCAGGAAAAAGCCGTATTGTTTGCAAAGGGTGAGATTGACGAGTGGGAAGGGGATTCTTTGAAGATTGACATAAAGGACACAAACAGACCAGACCTCTGGTCAGCTGAAGGCATAGCAAGAGAAATTCAGGGAAGATACGGAAACCCGGGACTGCCAGAATATAGTGTTAAAAAATCAGACCTTAAAGTAATAGTTGATAAAAAAATGAAAAACATAAGACCTTGCACTGTTTGCGCTGTTGTTAAAAACCTGAAAATAACAGAACACGTTCTTTCCCAAATCATTCAGCTGCAGGAAAAGGTTTCCATAAGTTTTGGAAGGAACAGAAAGGAAGTGGCGATTGGAATTTATGACCTTTGCAAAATAAAACCGCCCGTAAAATTCACAGCATTCAAGCCAGACCAACTAAAGTTTACGCCGCTTGACTTCAAAGAGGAACTCACCCTGAAAGAAATACTTGAAAAACACCCAAAAGGAAAGGAATACGGCTTTCTTCTTTCCGGCCTTTCAGAATACCCAATATTTATAGACAGCGCAAATGAGGTGTTGTCTATGCCACCGATTATAAATTCTGAATACACAGGAAAAGTAACAAAGGAAACAAGAAACGTGTTTATAGAATGTTCAGGTTTTAATCTGAAATTCCTTCTTCCGGCTCTAAACACAATAGTATGCGCGCTTGCAGACAGAGGAGGCGAAATCTTTTCAGCTGATATTATATATCCGGATAAAAAACTCACAACGCCTGACCTCAAACCAAAAACGTTTTCAGTCAATGCAAACACAACAAACAAGCTTTCTGGCCTGAACCTTCAACCAGAACAAATTTGCACTCTTCTCGAACAGGCAAGATACAAAACAAAAACAAAAGGAAACAAAATAGACGTTATTTACCCGGCATATCGCCAGGACATAATGCACGAAAGAGATGTTATAGAAGATGTAATAATCTCTTACGGATTCAACAATATCGAGCCTGTTGTCCCAAGACTTCCTACAACAGGCGGGCAAGAAAAAATAGAAGAGTTTTCATATCTTACCGAAGAAATAATGACAGGCCTTGGTTTCCAGCAAACCATGTCCTACACGCTTACAAACAAGGAAAGCCTTTTCAGAAAAATGAACCTTCCGGAGAAGAGCATTGTTGAAATAGAGAACCCAATATCTTCAAACTGGTCAGTCTTCAGGAACTCCCTTTTGCCTTCCCTCCTGGAATTTCTTTCCAAAAACAAGCACAGGGAATATCCCCAAAGGATATTTGAAACAGGCGATATAGTCATTACAGATGAAACAAAAGAAACCAAAACAAAAAACATAAGAAACCTTGCGTGCGCTGTCACACATCCCGCAACAGGCTATGAGGAGATATCCAGCTGTCTTGATGCGTTTTTCTTGGCTTTGGGCAAAACCTATGAACTTAAAGAAACAGCACACCCAAGCTTTATTCAAGGAAGAGCCGCTGAAATAATTGTTAACAGAAAAAGCGTAGGAATAATAGGCGAAATCCATCCAAAGGTTTTAAACAACTGGGAACTGGAAAATCCTGTCGCAGCATGGGAAATAAACTTAGAATCCATACTGTCATTATTTTAACCACAAAAAAAGCTTATGAAAAACAGGTTTCCTTATTTTATATTCAATGCCCGCAAGGTTTGCTGCTATTGCTTTAAACTGCTGAGCAACAAACGCTTTTGGCTGATATATAACAACAGGCCGGCTGTTTGCTATTGCTTCAGAAACAATGCCGTCTTCATGCACAACCCCAAGAACAGGAGCAGACAAAAAGTTTTCTATCTCCTGAACAGAAAGTTCATGCCTTTTTTTCTTAACCCTGTTAATCACAGCGCCTAATATGTGTGTTCCAAAAGACTCTGCCAACTTGCACACTTTTAAGGCATCTGTTACAGAAGGCTTGTCAGGGTTCGTTACCACCACAACCTCATCAGCCGCCTTTAACGTGGAAAGGCTTTCCTTCCCAAGACCGGCGGCAGTATCTATTAAAATAAAATCAGCATCACCAGCAAGAGTATAAAAAACACCAACCATTTTTTCAGACTCGGGAACCATTATGTTTTCAAAAGAAACATCAGCAGGTATTACCCTGAACCCGCTTTCATGATAATACACAGCATCTTTTATTTTTGCTTTGCCTTTCAAAACATCCTGAAGCGTTACAGGATATAAAGGAATGCCGAGATGCAACCCAAGGTTGGATGTTGTTAAATTACCGTCAATCGCTATAACAGAACGGTTAAAGCCAGACAAAGCAGCAGCAAGATTTGAAACAAGCGTTGTTTTCCCAACACCGCCTTTCCCAGAAGCAACAGCAATTATTCTTGTCATATTTAATTATTCGCGCTTAACAGTTAAAAAGCTTGGTTTTACGGACCCGAGGGGATTCGAACCCCCGACCCCTCGCTTAGGAGGCGAGTGCTCTATCCAACTGAGCTACGGGCCCAAGTTTTTTATTAACCCTGATAATTATATTTTATGAAACAGTATTTAATCCTGTTTTTGGTATTAATAATTTTCACTTCAGGCTGTGTCACAGAAACAGGACAAACCATTCGAAACACAACCATAAAACATAAATCTGAACAGCAAAACCACATACAAACCCCGGCAAACACTTCCTTTCAAAACAAAACCAAACCAGAACCAAAATGCCCCGAATCCTGTGATGATAAAAATCCCTGCACAAAAGATGTATGTTCAGAAAAAACCCGCTATCTCTGTCAGCACTACATCATAAAGCCTTGCTGTGCCAACCAAACCTGCAACCAGACCAAAACAAGCGGAAACGCAACAAACAAACCAGCAAAATCCGAACAAACTCAAAATAAAGAAAAAAGCAAGGAAAAGCAAACCAAAGATGAATGCGTCACAGATTCTGACTGCAAAGATTCAGACCCGTGCACAGAGGACGCCTGTTCCGGTTCTCCAAAAAAATGCATGCACACACAGATAACCTCTTGTGTACCAAACGATAACTGCTGCCCTGAGAACTGTGATTGCACCAATGATAAAGACTGTTGTCCTTTGAAGCACATTTTCATCAGCGAGATTATGTACAACCCAAAGAAAAACGACAAAGGAAGGGAGTGGATAGAGATTTATAACCCGGGCGAACCTGTGAACGTTTCTAAATGGAGGTTATATGAAGGAGGAACAAACCACAAACTAAAGCTTATAAAAGGAAGCCTTCTCATAGAAAACAACGCTTACGCTGTAATATGTGACAACTTTACAGCTTTTCTGCACGACTATCCTGATTTTTCCGGAACCCTTATAGATTCTTCCTTTTCTCTGAAAAACTCTGGCGAATATTTGGCATTAAAAACATCACCAAAAGGCGAAATAATAGACGAGAGCAACTACACCGGCGTTGCTGAAGAAGGGTTTTCCATAATAAGAACAAAAACAGGATGGAAACAGGGCTTGGAAAAAGGAACGCCTGGTTACTGATTCCTGCACCCTTCACACAACCATCTACCATCCACGTTCCTTAAAGAATATGAAAACCCGCCACAGTTTTCGCATATGCCTTCAATCTCCTGGTCCGGTTGAGCAACAGACTCAACCTTCATTTTCAATTTTTCTGACAAAATATTTATCATTGCCGGCTCAATCAAAAGAAGCTCTTTATCACAAATAATTCCGAGCAACTTCCCGTCTTTCACAACGGGCAACCTCTTTACACCGTTCTTAACCATTTTTTTGGTTACATCCAAAACATTTTCATCAGGGTCTGCTGTGATAAGTTCTTTTCTGCTTAAAGCCTCCTTTACTTTTGTTTTTTTAGGGTCCATCCCGTAAGCAATTGCAGAAATAATGTTTCCGTCCGTGAAAATGGCTTTTGGTTTGTCACCTTCCATAATAACCAAAGAGCCAATCCTGTTGTTTGTCATAATTTTCGCAGCATCTGCAATTGTTATTTCCGGATCAATGGTTATTACATTTTTTTTCATTACTTCTTTCACTTTTACCAAAAAAACCACCTGTATATAATTGAAGGAAAAGGTTTTATAAATTTTTGATTATTTTTGGGATTTGGGACAAAATTATAGTTAACGACAAAACTTTTTAAAATTCCGACAGAAAAGCTGAAATTCCGGAACGACCGTAATTATACAGTCTATGGAATACTCTAAAAGAGATTTAATAAGACACATACACCCATCACCAGTTGCACATTCCAAATACTCCAAGCTTATCACCCCATCCGCAACGAACTCCTCAACCCCGAACCTGCTCAGACGATTTGAACCTTCCTCTATTTCTGAAGTTAAAATAGCCGTGCATCCTTCTCGTTTAACAATATTAAATTTAGTTTTTGATAAGAGATATTTGAGAT
>Ga0180301_10003483_pt1 | contig 12270 bp, 8 predicted proteins | sample GuaBasSediGuay16_FD_121797 | JGI IMG/M metagenome (GOLD analysis project Ga0180301, IMG submission 121797) | Subseafloor sediment microbial communities from Guaymas Basin, Gulf of California, Mexico - Guay16, Core 4569-2, 12-15 cm | ecosystem: Environmental > Aquatic > Marine > Hydrothermal...
GATCTCCCGAACGCGCAGCGCCCTCTGCAATGTTCGAAGGCACGCTAACGGCGGATCGCCTTATTTGATTGGTCAAACCATAAAGCTCGGATTGAGGAAACGAGGCAGTAGCCTCGTAAACAGCTTTTACTAGGCTCATCGACTCCCTGTAAACATCTAGCTTCTTATGACTCCTCACTTCTCACCCTCCCTCCCGTTTCACGTCTAACTCCTCACCCCTCACGTCTCACGCTTTACGCTTCACATCTCCCGTCTTACTCTTCCCGGCTCACCTTTCACGTTTCCCCATACTGCCGCTTTCTCCAATCAAGGTACTCCCCCGTCTGCACCGATTCCACCCATTCAGGATTATCGAGGTACCACTGGATGGTTTTGCGAATTCCAGTTTCGAAGCTTTCTTTGGGTTTCCAGCCCAATTCGTTTTCGATCTTAGTTGTGTCTATGGCGTATCGTCGATCATGGCCGGGGCGATCCTTGGCAAAGGTGATTAGGGACTCATGGGGCCTGTGTGGTGAATTGGGAAAAATTTCATCGAGGATGCTGCAGATTGTTTTGACTATTTCGATATTTGTTTTTTCACATCGTCCACCTATGTTATACATCTCACCAGGCTTACCTTTTTCCAACACGAGGCTCAAAGCTTCACAGTGATCTTCAACATAGAGCCAATCTCTGACATTCAGGCCGTCACCGTAGATCGGCAAAGGCTTGCCATTGATAGCGTTTAGAATCATAAGAGGGATTAGTTTTTCGGGGAACTGTCTCGGACCATAGTTGTTTGAACAGTTAGTAATTAAAGTGGGCAAACCGTATGTGTGATGATAGGCCCGCACAAGATGATCGCTTGCGGCTTTTGATGCTGAATAAGGGCTGCTTGGGGCATAAGGTGTATCCTCACGAAAAGGCGGATCTTCTGATTCGAGAGAACCATAGACCTCATCAGTCGAGACATGCAAAAAGCGAAACTGCGATTTTTCTTGCTCAGGAAGCGCTTCCCAATAATACCGCGCTTCATCAAGCAGATGAAAGGTACCAACCACGTTCGTCTGAATAAAGTCCTCTGGTCCATCTATGGAGCGGTCCACATGAGATTCTGCCGCAAAATTTATAACAGCACATGGTTTATATTCTTCAAATAACTGTCGAACCAACTGTCGATCGCCAATATCTCCCTTCACAAAGATATGCCCTTCATCCTTCTCAAGAACACTGAAATTCATAGGATTTCCGGCATAAGTCAGGAGATCCAGGTTTACAATTCTGGCCTCTTCACGCCTTCGCATCATTAAGACAAAATTACTCCCAATGAAACCCGCACCGCCTGTGACAAGGTAGGTTTTCATGTAGTCACTCCGTGCCTAGTAGTGAATTATTTGATTTGTCAAATAGTTAAATCGTTGAAGTCGTAGAGAGTTGAGATGGTAGAAAAAGGGTTGAAGACTTTGAAGCATCGAAAAAGCACCTTTTTAATCGTTATGTCCGCCGACACGCTTGGCTAGATAGACTTGGCTAACTGCAAGGTCACTAAAACAGATTTCAGGGTATCTCACCATCTATACTCATCCCACTGCTCCAGACTTAGCTTGGCGCACTGCAAAGGACTCACTACCCATTTAAGTAAAAACTGTCCAAATCTACTGCAAATTATCTGATTCTTAGATTGCTAGGATGCGGAGGGACTTCTCCCGCTGAGCGTAAGGGGTGAGGATATGGATATGGGGTGTAATCAGCAATGGCCTCTGGCTTAGTGTCACTCACGTAGAAATCTCTGTTTTCTTTAATAATGTCAGAAGCTTCAAAAAAACCACAATAATCTATTGCGGCTCGACTTGGCCAATCCACGAGGTGGGCCCCTATTTGAACACCATTTCGGGTATTATTCCACAAATATAGTGGCTTCAGAGAGTTATTTAACCCTCTTCCTACTTGCTCCATCATTGGATAATCGCTCGGACATACAAAATTTGTACAGTTCCCATTTGGCATTGAGGTTACAGCATCACAATACTCAATCAATCTAATATCTGGATACTTATCAGGACCCCACTTTACCATCCCGGTGCATATGTTGTTGAAAATTCTTCCCGTTCCTCCTCGAATTTCCATCATTCTCCACATAACAACGGTTCCATCGCCCGGAGAAACATAGAAATGATTGTTGTAAACCTCATAGTGCCTCGCACTATGAGCAGGCGTATTCGACCAAAGTCCATGCGCATCAAATTTCATATTGGTAACATTGTTATATCGAAAAACCACTCTAGAATTAGCGTTGCAATCTATTGCTTGTGTAGACCCTGTGTCTCCAACACCACTGAGTGTAAACGTATTGTCTTCGACAAACAAATTATCCTTTCCTCCAATGGAGTTGGGAGTTAACCAAGAATTTTCAGGCCCCCTTACAAAAATAACCTCGGATCCTAGAGCACTAGGCTCTAGTTCAAAAATATTGCTGTCAATAAGTCCATATGCTCCTCCAACATAAATGGCTGTTCCGGAGCCCGTAAGATAAAACTTATTATCATATATTCTAAAATTACTCGCAGTTGATTGGACGGAAATAACATATTTACCAGAAGTTCGAAACGTGAAGCCGCTGATATTCGCTCTTGCACTAATGAGTATTCCGGGACGGACATTAATATTAATATTAGTAGAATCAATCCCCGCGCCCCTAAGCATTATTTCCTTGTCTATCTTAATTGTTTCCCCCCAAGTACAACTGCCACTAGGAACTTCTACAATGTCTCCTGTAGAAGCCTTAGAGATTGCTGTTTCAATGTCTTTGGCTGAGCAAGAAGCTGCAATAAAAGTATTCGCCCATGCCCCTTTCGTTTGTCCTACAAAAGTAACGAGCAAGATCATGGCAAGAAAGCCCCATAAAATTTGGAATATTGCTACTGTTGATATAAACCTCTTGATAGAAGAGCAACAAATAGTCATGGTTTGTCCTCCCTTTAAAAATGCGAATTGACTAGGTATGCCTCATGCAAATCTTGGGCCATGCAGAAGTGGGGATGAAATTAACTTAGTAAATAACCACAATAACAATGTAATATGGGCTTCCTTCAATATCAACCCTTAACTTCTAACCCTAGAATTCGGGATAATTAGTATATTATTTGAGGTACAACTGTGTACTTTTGTATACCTCTAAAGAATATAATTAACCCCAAAAATTGGACCACGGGCTAAGGTGGATTTGGGCTATAATCTACCGAGCGCGTGGAGGGGCAAGATGATGTCCGGCAAACGGAAAAGGCATAGTGCTCAATTCAAGTTTAAGGTCGCGTTGGAGGCTGCCAAAGGATTGAAGACGATTAATGATTTAGCCTCCCAATAGGGTGTCCATCCTAATAAGATTAGCCAGTGGAAGCGACAGCTGCTTGAAGAAGGTGTAGCTGTTTTCAATTCAAGGGGTGCAAAGCGGCAAAAAGAGCAGGAGGCTGTTCAAGCAGAGCTATACGAGCAGATTGGCCGACTCAAGATGGAGCTTGAGTGGCTGAAAAAAAGCTGCCCGATTCAGTTGAGGCCAAGCGAACGATGATAGAACCCTATAATGCTGATATTAGTATTCGACGCCAATATGAACTTATAGGATTGGAACCGTACGACATTTTACTATAGGCCCGCAACAGAGTCTGAGTATAATTTGCATTTAACGCGTCTAATTGATGAGCACTACACCAGGACGCCTTTTTATGGTTGGCCCCCCGAATGAGGGCTTATTTACGGCGTCAGGGTTATATGGTCAATCACAAACGGGTCCAACGTTTAATGCAGAAGATGGGGTTGCAGGTGGTTTATCCTAAACAGAGGACAACGATATCTATCAATGACCATAAGGTCTACCCATATCTGTTACATGGTCTGTCAATTTCCAAGCCCAATCAGGTTTGGGCAGCCGATATCACCTATATACCCATGGTTCGTGGTTTTATGTACTTGGTTGCCATTATGGACTGGTTCAGCCGTTACGTAATCGCATGGCGACTGTCCAACACCCTTGACGGTCAATTCTGTCTCCAGGCTTTAGAGCACGCGCTTAAGCTCGGTCCCCCTGAGATATTCAATACTGATCAAGGTGTACAATTTACTGATCGTTCGTTTACAGCCACTCTAGAGGCAGTCGGTGTGCGAATCAGCATGGATGGTCGCGGGAGGGTCCTTGACAATATATTCGTAGAACGCCTGTGGCGGACAGTCAAATATGAAGATATCTACATAACGGAGTACAAGACCGTGCCAGAACTACAGATGGGCCTTGAGAACTACTTCAAGTTTTATAACCATGATAGGCCCCATCAAAGCTTGAACTACCGTGTCCCGGCGGAGGTACACTTTGCTCACTAACGATCCTTATTTGGGGGATAATTATCAACCTTATTTTTCCCTTATTGTGGTCTTGATATTGGGGTCAATCTTCGAACTCTTGCCTGTATAGCTCGACTCCTGAGAAATCATGACGTGATTGAGGGTAATCCAACAAATATTATCACTGACTGGAGCCTCATCTTTCTTAGCTTAGCACCATTTCCTCTCTAACGATTTTGCATCAATCTCATCCATTGTTCTAATACTACTAAGCTGAATAATATTTTGTGGTTGTCACTCTTTCTATTCAGGTGATCTTTGAGAAGTTTTCGTACAACATTAGGGCGCAATAGCTGATACATGTACGACTTTTCATCGAGCAGATAAGATTCCATTTTGCTGTTAAGAGAATCGCGAAACCAATCGTCTACTACGTTCACAGCAAATCCGCGCTTCCTGCGTCTGATAATGGATGCTGGAAGAAATCGCTGGCAAACCTGCCGATGCAACCACTTTCTTGATCCGTGACGGACCTTGAAATTAGGTCCAAGCTGCTGTACGTATTCGACAATCTCCCGGTCCAGATATGGCACTCTAACTTCTAGCCCATGGACCATTGACAGCTTGTCTGCGTACATTAAGAGTTCGTCCGGGAGTGAGGAGCGTAGCTCCAGAACCTGAAACCCTCCCAGCTCATCTAGGTCTTCAATGATAGGCTCTAGATCATCCCAGCACTCCAAGACTCTATCACCGGTGCCTACCGGCAGCAGCCCTTCTTGGAAAAGACCGTCTACGATCTCTCCTGACATTATCGAAAACACATATTGGTACCTCCTAAGCCGATCTTGGACATCTAACGCATAAATACCACGCTTGAGGGATTCATTTCTAGGCATACCACTGATACAGATCCTTACAAGAGACCTTAAAGGGCGCGGAACTCGCCTCCAAAAATGACCATATCGTACACCGAGATGGCGAGTATAACCACCAAAAAGCTCATCTGGACCCTGGCCAATTAGGGCTACCTTAACATCCTCACGAGCACGCTGAGAGACAAAATACATTGGTACAATCGAGGAAGACGCAACGGGTTCCTCCAAGATATCAACTATCTTAGGCAGCTCCTTCTCGAAAGTTTGTCTATCCAGTCTCACGGTGACATTGCTTACTGAAAACAGGCGTGCTGTTTCAGCTGCGTCTTCAATCTCATCATCCTTAAACTTGGCCCCATATCCAACTGTGAATGTAGGCCAGGTCTCGCCATAATACTTCATTAATGCGAGTAGCAAGGCTGAATCGATGCCCCCACTAAGCAGTAAACCAAGGGGAACGTCACTGATCAAGTGTCTCTTGACTGCTGACTTATAAAGGTGTAATAGAGTCTCTGTTGCTTCTGCATCACTAGGCATTGGTGAAAGAGGCACTGGTTTAAACCTATACCATCGAGTCACTTTGGCAGCTCCATTCTCTACTAATAGCATTTCTCCTGGCGCCAGCTTCCGTATTCCACGATATAATGTTAGAGGGGAAGGGGTGTATCGATAGCGCAAAAAAAGGTTAACCGCAGTTGGATCAATAGGTGGGATCTTCTGTAAACCAACAAGCACAGGCCGAATCTCTGACCCAAAGTACAAAGAACCATTGTTTAAGCTATAATAAACAGGCTTGATACCCATAGGATCCCTAGCCAAAATGAGTCTCCTCCTACTTTCATCCCAGATCGCTAGACCAAACATTCCATTCAACCGATTCAGGATTCCAATCCCCCATTGGTTATAGCCATGTACAAGTACTTCTGTATCAGACTGAGAGAGGAAAACATGGCCGTGTGCAGTTAAATCCTGGCGCAGTTCTTTAAAGTTATAAATCTCCCCATTAAAAGCGACCCATGTATTCCCCTTTGCATCTGACATAGGTTGATGGCCACCTATCAGATCTATGATTGAAAGCCGTCTAAAACCTATGCCGAAAGAGCCAGAGATATAATAGCCCTCATCGTCTGGCCCACGATGTTTAATTGTTTCCGCCATTTTATTGAGGAGGTCTCTATCTACCGGCTCGTTCTTGCTATAGTTGAATTGTCCGCAAATACCACACATCCATGCTATCTCCAATATCTTTCCTACAAAACTTTTTTGCTACCTTCACTATAAAGAATCAGGCATAAGCTCCTGAAAATCATAGCCTGTCCCCACCGATGCATAGGGACATTATCCCAGCCCAATAGTAGCCTTCTGCTTCTAAAAGATCCATCTGGTTTTCTCCATCTACGAAGTAGATCTTCTAAAACGCATTTTCGTATCTCGCCCAAGCCAGGAAAGTATTGGCCTAGCAAGGTGGCCAAATTCAAGCATTCCGCATAGTCATACAGTTCCCGTTTGTAAATGAGTAACCGCGGCGCTCTGGCGAATGGTATTGGTAAGTTTTTAGCATCAAACAAGTTGGATAAATAAAACTGGACGCCCCGTCTGATGGCCTCTTTAGTTCTTTGATGGTCTATTATGTTATCTATCTTGGCTAACGCCTTAAGGACAAAACAAGTGTGGAAATGATCTATAAAATCACGAACACCATCAACGGCGTAAGGCCATGAACCGTCCTTTTTCTGTGTCTGAAGAACGAAGTTTAGATTACGTTCGGCAGTCTCCCAATATATCTCCTTATTGAACTCTTTCCATGCCTTTGTTAAAAGAAAGGAGCGATAAGCGCTAGCATTAACTACCCCTTCTTCTCCAAGCGGAGTGTATGTACAAGATGTTGCCTCATTACCAAACGGCTGATCCCCATAATCGTTTAAAACATGTTCCGATATGGAGTACATAATATCAAGCCATTCCTGACGGCCGTCGATCTGATACACATAGTCAAATGCTTCATAGCAGTAAGGAGTAGTAGTTATAAGTGGAGTACCTGCTTTCACAATGCCACCACGAGTTTGCCAATCGAAAGGGTAGCCCCATGCATAGTGAGTATAACCTAAACAGCGTGTCTGCTTTAGAACCTCTAGGAAATGCACAGCTTTTTCATAATATTGCTCATTTTTGGTAACCATGAATAAGAGTGCAAACCCCATAGCATAGTGGGCATCGGCAATGGGCAATCTCATCCGAGTGTGAAACAGCGCCCTAGCTCGGGGAACAAAAGCTTCACAAAAAACCATTGGAAGCACCGCTAGTTTTCCAATTATTGGCCGCCTGTAATATAACTCCTTGGCTCTTCTACTAAAATTACCTGCATAGAAATCTTGGTGATCCTGAGATGTTTCACCATACCTGTCTAGCCAATTAATAAAATCTAGGACAGCATTGGAAACCGTTTCCATCATGTGTTTTGATATGTAATTCATTTCTAAGCCCTCTCAATACGAGGTCTTTTTCCAGAGGTCAAAAATGTAAGACAGTCGAGAAAGCCCTGAAACATTCTTTCGATCGGTGCTTCCTTTAGAATATCCTCCCTCGCGTTCCGCGAAAATCTATCCCTTAATTCATCATTGTCCAGCAATAAGGTGATCTTTTTCTTCAGCTCAGCGATATCATTCTCGGGCACGATAAAACCGTTCCTTCCGTTGTGCAGATAATGAATTTCCGGCGGCTGGAGTCCTGCCTCGGTGACTACTGGGAGGCCCCAATAGAAAGCCTGGTTTAGTCCAAGTCCAACGTCACCAGGAATGCAAAAAATGTCAGACACTTTGAAAAGTTTACTGATCTGGAGGTTTTCTGGATCATGTATTTCCCCCAGATAGAGGATGTTCTTCTTCTTAATCATTCGAGGGATATCGTAACCCATTGCGTTTCCGACAAGGACACATCCAACTCTAGAATCGCTAAGCTCATCAAAAACCTGGATAAGATGTTCATCTTTTTTTACCGGACGCATCCGTCCAACAAATAAGACTACTTTATCGAAAGGGATACCAAACTCTTTTTTGATATCTTCTTTGGATTGCAAAATCTTTGGAAAGGAATCAAAATTTAGTGTATTGTTAGCGATAAAAATTTTGTACCTTTGACTAGGCAGGATGTACTTAACCTCGTGCTTTGAATACAATATGATAGCATTGCATAACCAATGAATGTAATAAAAGAACAAATTTCTCAGCCTGGGATTTCGAACTTCCAAATTGACGCCCTTGTTCCAATAAACAAAAGGCCTACGGCTGTATTTAAGCCAGTGCATCAATGGCCAGGTAATCTTATCCTTAAGATGCAAAAATGTTATGATGACATCTGGATCGATTTTCTCAATTTCATCTTTATAGCGAAAAAAATTGAATGGAATTTCAGCAAAGTCAAACTCCAAGGGAAAAGGATTCCTTCTCTCTAAACTATCAGCACGCACAATGAATTCCCAGCCATATTTTTGAAATCGCGCTGAGAAATAATTATAAATTGATACTCTGTAATGAAACACCTTATTAGACACAAGCAAAACTTTTTTCATAAGTCATTCCTTTAGAGAAAGTTCTGTCATCTTAAGCATAAAGTGCCATGAGGGCCCTACATACTTTATCCCATCTGTATTTTTGTGCCCTTCTTATTATTCGACATCGCTTGAATTTGTTCTTAGCTTCGAAGAAACGCTCTATGCCATTTGTGACCTGCTTTACACCATTATCATTCACGATTATTCCCATATCTTCTTCAATATAATCTCGGAAAGACCCCACGTCCGTGGCAAGTACCGGTAAACCAAAACTTAAAGCAAGGAATAAGACACCACTCTGGTATATGTCCCTGTAGGGCAAGGCTAGAAGGTCCGCACTTTTAAAAAATATTTCAATGTCCCTATTTGGGATAAATCCCTCGTGTAACAAAATATCATTTTTGCAGTCAGACAAACCTATTTCTGAGACAATCTTTTGGCGATAGCCAGAGTTTGGGAACCATGCGGATATCAGGAGCTTTTTCGACGTTAAATTCAAAGAAGTAAAGGCCTTGACTAGAACGTCCAGGCCCTTGTATTCGTCGGCTTTCCCAAAGAATAAGATTACATTATCTTCTAGCGATAACCCTAGCCGTTCGCGTGCCTCCTTGCGAGACATATTTGTATGAGGAACCTCTTCATTGAGCCCTATCGAAATGACAAAAATTTTCTCTCTGGGAACCAAAAAATCTCGTACAAGTTGTTCTTTCGCTCTCCCTGTATGGACTACCAACACATCGGGCACTATATATATCCATCTATACGCTAATTTATAAAATCCACTATTTTCCTTATTATGTGGAAGCACATTATGAACGGTATAAATATATCTTCTTGAGATTAACTTGAGAAAAAGATTAAAAATGATACCATCAAACAGGATAAAACGGTTCCCGAAAATCCCAGTGAAATGAACTATGTTACCTCTATGCCTAAGTAAAAAAGCAGCCAATCTAAAATAATATCTCAAAATGTTGGCAAATTTTTTAATGAGAGGCCTGCTGGGATCCTGAGAACCTCGCAAATTGATATTCTCTATATCATTCCTTAAAAGCCTTTCCTGGTCTATGTCTGATGAAATAACCAAAGGACTTATATCGTTTGCAGCAAGCCCCCTTACGAACCCAATTGTATAATTAGGTTCAAACCCATGTGGAATTATAATCGTCTTTTTTCCATTCATCTTGTTCAACGGCAATCTGGAAAGATACTTTTTTCATCGGTGCCTCACCTTATTTTGCTAATGAACTCCTTTCGACTCTAGACTCTTAAGCAAAAGATCCTCTTCTAACCTGGGAACAGAAAGAATTACTAGTAAGAATAGAAACCACATATTGTGATCTCCCCTCAAAAAGGTTGACTCGGTTACATTAACAAAGAGGATAGCAAGAAAGAAAGTCATACGTAGTCGCGCATACTCGAAATCTCTCGGAAAAGTTTGTAGAATCTTTGGAATAGATGAAACTATTACACCCATAAGAATGAATATACCAATCCATCCCAATTGCAAGTATGTGTCAATATATCCATTATGCGCCTCACCTAATACCCATGTCATATTTGCATTCCATGGGATGTTTGCTAGTCTCCCTATCCAAAAAGCGCCGTAACCGGTCCCGAGAATCGGGCTTAGAGAAGCTATCTTAAGAACATCTTTCCAAATATATGTCCGCCCGGAGAGGGTCATGTCCCGCCCCATTGAGGTTATAATGTGACCCATAAGCGAATTTTCTGAAAACGGCTGAATGGCGTGTAAAACTACTACCAATGTCAACGTAAGGATCGAGATACCGCTCACCAGCATTAATCGTTTAACTTTTCTTAAATCCTGTTTCATCCAATTAAGAACAAAGAAGACAAGACAACTAATAATAAATACAGAAACAGATGTCATACTCACAGCATTATCTGAGCCTTTGAGTAGATAGATACTCATAGCGATGTATACATAGTCGATTATTCTGTTCCTCTTGTCTCCTGAATGTCGGCTTCTTTCCCAAATAAAAATCAGTGCACTGGTCATGGCCACTTGCCCAAGGGTATTCTTTGATGTCGCAATCCCTGTCCACCACTTCGACGTCCCATACCAACCCCACTGAACGCCAATATGCCGGAAATACTTTATGGTTATAATGGAGAGCGGAATATGAAAATAAGCACACCTTCTTATAACTGTAGCAATTGCCTCTTTAGGATCCACTTCTGACAGTACCACCAAAGCAAGAATGGCCGCGCCTATAGATTTTATTACTCTTTTCAAGGATACAAAGGGATAGTTCGACCATGATATGCTTATGACCATATACACAAATAGCACACATAGCCACTTGTTTTCTTTTAATATCTCACCTATCTTGTATTGACGCCGGGCAAGGATCACAATTCCTATTATAGATAATATGCTGTAAAACGCCCTGTCTACAATACTTCCTTCTGTAGGGCTCACAGATCCAGGGAGATGGATTCCCCAAATTGTCAGCCATACGCCAACTGGACGTGACGCCGTTATAGCATACCAAAGAAGGGGCCAAATGATAGCCCGCGAAACTTTCGCGTTCCGTCTCTGTTCAGCAAAAAAGACGCCTATTATAAACAGAACACATAGAAAGAGCGCTAATTGTGCTGGCATTGAACCAAAGCTAACGGGTTATAATAAGCAATAGGAAGAGCTTCAGAAAGCACTTACGCAGCTTGCTTTTACAATTTATCCTTTGGATAAACATTGTGGTAAATTTTTATCTCGTTAGTACTTACAACACAAGATCTCCTACTGACGAAGTATTGTAAGAAAAATGAGCAGATTAGTTTTACAAGCCACTTGAAGTGGATCAGCTTCGGTGGCGTCATACTGATGAAATGCGACCATGCTGTTGAAAAATCACCTTTTTTGAAATAAGATGAGCCTAGATCATAATGTATTCTAAAAATCTTGTTCCGCAACAATTGTTGTGTCTTCGGTGAGAGGTTAGGAATGCCCACCTTAACTCTTCTCAACACCTCCAAATGAGCTAAATTCATGCTTATCCAGTCATTGATAAGGTTGTCAGGGTGTCTTCTCCTCCTTGCTAGTGTGGCATTTATGAATCCGAAGCGGCAGGATCGCGCTGCCCTGAGCCAGAAGTCAAGATCTTCGGCAATCCTTAACTTCTCGTCAAAAAAGCCGACCCGGCTGATGCATGATCGCTTGAAGAGAACTGTTGGAGTCGGTATGAAATTCTCAACGATGAGGCAATCGAAAATCCGGTCGAGGTTTGAAGAATGAGCTACCAAATAGTCGTGGATCTCTAGGCTCTTGATCTCCGGCATATCATTGTCTTCGTCTTTGGTGAAGTTAGCCATATCACCAAAAACAAAGTCAACACTTGGATGTTTGTTGAAGAAATCTATTTGAATCTTGGTTTTGTCTTTCACCCAGATATCGTCCGAATCAAGAAAGGCAATGTAATCTCCTTTTGCTTCTTTCATGCCACGGTTCCTCGCTGCCCCAGCCCCACGATTCTGCTGCCGGATATACCGTATTCTGTTCCTATA
>Ga0180301_10003484_pt1 | contig 12268 bp, 6 predicted proteins | sample GuaBasSediGuay16_FD_121797 | JGI IMG/M metagenome (GOLD analysis project Ga0180301, IMG submission 121797) | Subseafloor sediment microbial communities from Guaymas Basin, Gulf of California, Mexico - Guay16, Core 4569-2, 12-15 cm | ecosystem: Environmental > Aquatic > Marine > Hydrothermal...
AGGATACCTAGCTGGAGCTACATGAATCCACCCAGGACTACGGAAAGTAGGAGAACCCCTACCCATACGCTGCCACAAAGTCCTCTTACCCATCAGCCAACACCTACATTAGTTGCTCCACACCCAAGCTAAGAACCAAACAGTAAAAACCTCCTAATAAACCCAACTGCGTGGACACAGTAAGATAAGTTTTTAGAAATATCTAGTTAAAATTTAAACGATTATGGATGAGTATTAATTGGTATTCCGTAGGAAAACTTGCCTAACACTTGCCTATTTCTCGGTAAGAACAAAGCATATAGCAAACCTATCCAATGGAAGAAGGATATTAGATGAAAATACCAACTGAGAGAGAAATATTTAAAAACTATAAAATCCGCTAAGAAAATCTTACTCCTTAAAGTCTTATAAGGTGATTGCCTACTTTACATCTTAGGGAGTATCGGCCTTGCCCAAGTAATGCGTTCATGTTGTCCTAGCGGGTTTATGTGACATTTCCAGTGACATAATTACGGAGGTTAATATGTTTATAGATGCTACATGTGACCCACGTTTTCATGATGCTAATAGGGTCATCATTAACGACCATCGAGTTTCTGAGGCTCTCCTTTACGTAGCTATAGTTGTATACGAGCGCTGGGACATTAAAGGGCTTAAGGCTTTACTACATCATCTTCTCGACTATGCAAATACTCTTACCTCTAAGGGAAAATACGGATACTATGTTAGAAACCGTATGGTCTCCATGGCCTTGCCACATATAACACGATTAACCTACAGTGTTCTAAAACACATAGAGGAAGACTTTAGCTTTCTCTACAACATATTGCAATTAATGAACAACAACTTAAGTATTCTCGAGAAGCTTGAAGAAAAAAGCTGAGAGAGAGGTATGGAGTTGATGTTAAAGTTAGGCTTCCTATTCTACGTAAACTACAGGAATTTGCAAAACATTCAAAATTAGCTCTTACCATAAGAGATAAGCAACTTACACGTGGAGGCGAGTATATAGAATTGGCTTTTTCTCCTCTTAGAGTAAGTAGATCCTCCTAAAAAGTTTCTCTGAAATAGAAACGTTGAGCTTTCATCTATGGTTAAAGAATTACTTAACGCATTCTACTTTAACTTTAGAGCATATGGTTCTGAAAACGAATTACTTAACGAAGTACATCGTTTAATATATAATATACTATAGAGTAATAGGAAATGTAAAACGTTAACCTTACCTGAAAACTAGGACTTCATTTCCTTCAGAGGAACAACGAAACGCCTGACCAACAATCCTGTTGTAAGTCCTATAATAAGACCAACAATTATACCTTAAAAATCATAATAATACGAATAAAACTATGAATTATTGATACTACATGCAATTAGGCTAACTGCTTTAAACCATACGTATATAGTTAGCTTTCTCAGTGCTTGAAACCTTAAGATGATGTTTTTGCATTTTTGGCTATGATTATATTCCAATATTTTAAAGTTGGTACTCTTATTTCTAAATATCCTTCTTTTACACCATAACTTAACTTTAATGGTTCATGAGTCTTGTCCGCTTGAACAAGGTAAATATCTATTTCATCCATTTCTATTGAATCCTTTAGTACTCTTAATGTAATGTCTCTTTGCTCTATAGGTTCGGGTTGTAATTTTTTCCATTTCATCTCTGATATGCCGATGAAGTTTATCAAGTGTATAACTATAGCTTGGTTTCCCTTTAGGTAAGGTATTACTTGTATACTATGTGGCTCCGGATAGTATGAGGATTTCATATCTACGGTTCCAACATTAATATTCCGAGCTCTTTTAACATCAGGATGGTAAATGTACTCTTCGTACCTTGTAATCACGTCGTAGTAGTTTTGTAGTTTCCTCTCTAAAGGTTTAGGTATCTCCTTGCACTTGGGGAAATAGGCATCAACCAGGTATTTATTACCCTCTCCAACTTCTATTCTAAAGCCTTGGTTGGCAAAGATCTCCGCGTCAAGTAGGAGTACTGTTGGCTCATGCACCTCCGTGTATGCCGCTATAACTACAGGTTTACAACTAAACTCCCTAGCCTTTATAAGTAATCTCTGTATGTCAGCGTAGGTTTCATAGCTCCATAGCTCAATATAAATAAATGATACATTAGCCTCCTTGGAGACGGGTTCGAGAGGCCAGGCGTCAACTAGGTTAAAAACTATATCCACCTTCAACTTCTCTCTAGCGTCGTTAATGAACTCTATGAACCCTCTAGTTACGTCAGCTTCCCTATTATTCCAGTATGCGTTTGTAGTCCATTTTTCACCGTACTGATCTAAGTGGACCCCATCCCATCTAAAGATCTTTATGGAACGTTCTAACTCTTCCAAGAGGAAATTGTGGAAGTCACATTCCCTACTAGGGTTAACTAGGTATAGCCAATCTTCAAATCTAAGGGGTCTTCCATTACTATCTCTTAAAGCCCATTCAGGATGTTTTGAGTAAACTCTTTCATCAACAGCATATATAGGAACATAAGCCATACACTTAATACCCTTCCCCTTAGAAAGCTTGGTCTTCTTACGTACGGTGTTAAGGTGGATGGGTTTACCGAGTATAGTGTAATCACTTAACTCTGGAGTATAGTTACCATGGTATTCAAACCAGTCATAAAATTGCACATAGTTTATATGGAAGCGGGCGAGCCTTTCAACTCTAAATTCAACATCTTCATCAGCAGCGAAGGTAGCGAAGAAACCATATCTAGGGGTGAGGGAGTAATCCCTAACAACATCAAATATCAGTGTTGAGTCAGCAAGGTAATGCTCATTCTCATATACTTTAGCTCTAGCAACAAAACCACACATTAAACATTCAGGAGCAGGCCACTCAAAAACCTCATAGAAACACCCTTTAGCCTTTAAATGTGGTATTTTTATCTCATCCGTGTATAGAATGTTGCCAAGAGAATCTTCAATATTAAAAAGTAACTTTAGGTGCTGTAATGCTCTTTTGCTATTATTTACGATGAGACACTTAATTCTAACGGTATCCTTGGAGCTATAACTAACCTTATCACTCTTTAAGTCTACATAAACAGCTCCATCTAACGATGGCTCTATAGTCATTTATAAATTACCTCACCGGGTAATGGGAGAAGGATAAGGATAGTTAATGGCTTTTTAAAGGTTAGTGAAGCTGATTGAATCATAGTGGTCACTCTTTTCATGTAGTATAAGGTGTACATGTTAAATAGATTTATTTTTAGGAGGTTGGAAAAAGGGTATGATTATTGTTTTGTATTATGTTTATGGTGAGGCTAGAGTGTAGTCTATGGTGACCATGTCGTCATCAATCCACATATCTATTGAGGGATTGTGGTACACTAGTACTATGGTTATTCTTACTGTGTCACCATAACTCCATGTTCCTGTAGAGGTTATTTCGGATATTGGAACAGCAACTTCTATTCTTCCAGTGGATGGATCCCATTGCGGCGCTATAACCGATGTAACTGCGTGGTCATAAATCCATTTACTCCCATCAGTAACAAAGAATGCGTATGTGTCACTATCAGACCATCTACCGAGTATGTAGCTAACATTGTTTTCGGGTATGTATCTCCAGTAGAATGCGTAATTGTATGTTTTCTCTCTCCCAGCTAGATCCCTTACGATTATGTGTATAGCGAACTTCGGCTCCGTATTGAATGTCGATAAAGTGCCTAGAGAGTTATCAACTCTAATGTAGATGTTGCTGTCATCATTGGCTATGTAGACTTTAGCTATATCTGTCATATTATTTGATGACCTACTATCACCAACCGTATCATTTAGGTATGGTACGTCATCCCATTGTGGCCAGTCACCTGTTGTTCCAGGGCTAATGGTGATAGTCTTATAGTAGCTTAAACTACCAAGAACACCTTTATCCTGGTATATATCGTAGAGTATTGGTGACCTTATTTTACCTAGGTAGTAGAGTGAAACCCATATGAATTGTGATGCTGGCATGGGCTCTATTGCAGTACTGATTACTGGTTCACCTGTAATCCATGAGATAGCCTCTCCTGGAGGTGAATATCCAACCTCTATACGTTCAATGTACCATCTAAGTCTATCCATAGTTGTCGTGCTGTCTCCCATAAGGAGCTTAACTATTTCAAACCAGAACATTAATGTTGGCCATGAAGGCTCTGGTATGTGGACTTCGTCACCTGCAGGGCTGTATGGGCTTGTATAATAGTATGTGTCCCCCTCATACCTAGCAATACCCCATACACCATGGCCCAGCGTTTTCTCTATCTTCTCAATGTGCCTTAAGGCTCTCTCGGAATGGGGGTCTACAGCTCCAAACATTATTAGTGCTAATGAGGAGGCGTCAACAGTATACCTAACGGTACCAACCTTTGTTAAAGCTCTAACATAGTACCCTTCTTCTTCATTCCATAAGCCTGGAGGATCAGAGGACGTACTACGCTGTATAGCTCTAGTTATCATTGCAGCTGCTGTTAACTAGTTCTCTCTATCAGAGTAGTATCCTAGAATCCTAGCTATTTCAGCAGCGGACTTTAACCCGGCTATACTTGTTGCTTGAGAGAAGACATTATACTCGATCTCCTCCTCCCATATGCTAGAGTCGGGGCCCATTAGACCGTTGGTTCTATTCACATTTGATGTTAGGAAGTCTGCCATAGCTTTAACGTGTGGCCACATATTCTGAAGGAATGTGAGATCACCAGTTTCAAGGTAGTATAGGTAAACTGCGTAAGCGAAAACTCCAAAGTCCCATTCGGGCTCGACGAATGGAACCCACTCACCAGTCCACATATCATAGCATGTATGCCAGCTTCCATCAGCATTTTGTACTGAAGCCATCCACTCGAGATATTTTCTAGCTTCCTCATAGTGTCCAGAGTATATCAGGGCTATAGATACGAATGTTGCATCTCTAACCCAAACCTTGTATGAGTATGATGATGGATTGGTTGATGCAGGCATTGTGCCTAGGGTTGGGTTTTGAACGTTCTTAAGGACTACTAGATGCCTCTTGTATACTATGTTAAACCTTTCATCAGTGAAGTTTGTGAGTCTACCTGAGTTAAGCCAGTCTAAGTATTTAGTGGAGGTGTAGTTAAGCCAATACTCAACACTATAGCTTCTAACCTCATTAATAGCTGATAATATGCTGTTGTAGTCGCTTGCTATACCAACGAAATATGCTATCCTTAGTGTTTGGCCAGGTAGTATTGTTAGATTTGCTTGAAAGGCTCCTGAGACGTCTCTTGCACTTATGTATGAGTTATTGTATAGTCTGCCGTAGCTGTCGAAGAGATACCATGGAGAGCATGTGATACTGGTGATGTCACTGTCTTCATCGTTTGCTACTTGGTATGAGAATGAGAAGAACTTTGATGTGTCATTGAGTAAACCTATAACCTCATAGAACTGTTCTGAGGGGGTCATATTGAAGACTATGCTGTTTACATCACTAAGGTACCATCCATAAACATCTATGTAGTCGCTTTTTTTCCAGTTATTCGGGTGTATCATTATTAATGTGTTGAAGGCGATAGTGTAGTCTTGGGGGTTGTGTAGCTCTATTATGCCTATGTAGAATGACTTGTAAGGCGGATACAGGTATATTGTGGATATATTGATTGTGGGGTACTCCTTACCATAGTTGAGGTATATGCTACGTAGTATTCCAGTCTCCTCCAACCATGCTCTAGCGTTAAAGTTGCTAATCTGCGTATACTTTATCATATTAGTTTCGTCTCTAAAGAAGTTTGATTGGTCAACAATGTGGTTGCCGCTCCAGTCTCCAGCATATATTAATTCTGCAATTCTAGGTCCATAGGTTGATGGGGTTTGATCTTGCTTAAGGGTTGTATTCATCCATATAGCGATACTATCCTGCCAGTTAGATAGGAATATTGATGTAGCTGAGAGTTCTCTCCTGTTAAGTACACCGCCCATTACTATGTTCTCGAATGCTTCAAGCTTAGATAGTTCTCTACATGAGATACGTAATGTTGAGAGTACTATGATACCTCCACGTCCATGCTCATTTACCATTAGCACTGGATTGCTATTTCCTGTTTCATCCTCTAATATTACTGGTATCCAGCCACCTGGAACACTTGTCTTCCAGTTGCCTGTTGGGAAGCCATGTTTTTCAGTAGTATATTCTGCGATGTAAGTGTATGCTGAGGGACCCCAGTCCTCAAAGTATGATTCGCTTAATCCATTTGGTGAGAATATCGTCCAGCCTCCGGGCTGTGCATAGCTAACGTTAAATCTAAACTTGTTTAAGTTAAGTAGGATCCCTGTCTTTTCATAGTATGTTGTTGCGTTAATCCACTTATGTAGTGGGGGTGCAGAATTTGACCCTAAACTTATTAATATTCCACAGTCCCATACGAAACTCTCTATTTCGTTGAGGTGCTTCTTGAAGACCTCACGTATACGTGGATTATCAGTTGCTCCATACCCAAGGACTATTGTACCATATTCGTATCTTCGCCTAATAAGCTCCTCCACATTAGATTCATCGTATACGTCTACGCTAAATGTAGTCCAGGAGAACATGTTTAATGTGTCATCGTTGGGATCGGTTATTATGAGAGCTACCTTTTTCGGCATGAAGGCGTAGTGTATAATGTTTGCTACTGGATCTGCTTTAGGATGGTTTTTCATTGAAATCTCTAGTGTTGAGAGGATAACAGCTCCTTTACCATATACTCTAAATATTAATGTTGCGTTCCTAGGGTCATCCTTAAGCGCTACTAGGGGCATATAGTGTGGATACTCTACGAACCACGTACCTGTGGACCATCCCCAGTTAGACCATGAGGAGTTGAGTGCAAGGGAGTCTTTGGGATATCTCACGAGCATATGATCTCTTACTAGTACAACCATTTCCTCTCTTTCAACATACTGTCCTGTTAAATCATAGTTGGTGGTTACACTAAGTTGTGGTGGGAGTGGAGGAGATCTCCATGCACCCGTGGTTGCTAATACTCCACCATTGTATATCCACTCAGCTATCTTTAGCTTATTATCTGAGAACCAGCTACGAATATCACTATTATCTGTTGCCTTATAGCCGAAGAGTAGTAGTTTATACTTACTCAAGTCTATGGTGGAGATGTTACTGGGGGTGTAGAGGTCATATCTATACATAAGGAAGAACCATGGTTTACTTAGGATCTCTGGTAGAGCATCATCAGGATCCGCAGTAATTACTGCTATTCCCCAGTTAGCAGGGTATTGGTCTACCGTTAACCCCCATTCAAGCATGTTCCTAATGAGTCTTGGGCAGTTATGTCCATTAATAGATGCTGTTGGGCTAGCTCCAGCTTCTAAAGTTGTAAGGGTAATCTTCCCTAAACCATACTTCCTTGTAATAATTACGGGATATCCACCAGTATTCTCAATGGCTATGACGGTATAGCCTGTATATGAAGTATACCATGTACCCGTGGACCACCCCCAATTACTCAAATCACTATCACTTAACTTGTATGGAGTATTCGCAATGGGGTGATCGGGGTCAGTAAAGCTGATGGACTCTCTTTCCTCATATACACCTGTATCATCGTAGTTAGTTGATACAGCTATATCCGTAAGTAGTGGGATTCCCTTCCAGTTACCGCTATTAACTAGTGCTCCTCCTAGGCTAATCCACTTTGCTAGTAGGTCTTTGTTTAAACTAAATGAGTCATAGATTGAAGAGGTGTCGACAAGTACCTTATATCCTACTACTATAGCTTTGTATAGGTATATGTTTGGCCATAGTAGTGTTATGTTTGATTCGTCATAGACGTCTATGTTGTAACCGTATTTCCCAAGCAGAATCGGGGTATAGTCGTTACCACTGCTCGATGTGATAATAGCTATATCGGAGTTTGTAGAGAGGTAATTGGGTGTACTTGGTTTAATTAGTACAACTACCATACCGTAGTAGTCGATTTCGGGAAGAGTGAAAACAGCAGAATCCGTAGTAGTGGTGTAGTCTATTTTTACTGGTTCCTCTCCTGGTCTGCAGTACCAAATAGAGTCTACAGTGTAGTTTGCTGGTATATATGCTGTAACGTTAATGTTGTATAGCTTTTTAGGCATGTCTGTAGGTCTATCCCAGTATGCCTCCTGCCCTTCATGGTTGAGTATGTGTAGTATTAGAGCTGCATTATATGATCCATTAATCCACTTATAACTAACTACTTCACTAGATTCAGTAAGCCCATCAACCTTAAACGAGTTACTTAGGGATACCTTGTCGGAGTAAATGAACTCCTCATAGCATATCATAAAGTCTATTAGGTTAAGTATTGCTTCATCGGTTTCAGGGGTATTTGCTGGGTATTGTGGTATATAGGGTGCTCCAACAATACCCTCTCCCTGTACAGAATATGTTAATGTACCTCTATGTGAGATCGCTTCAGCCCATAGTAATCTGAGAACGTTAGGTCTCATTGAGGGATATAGTGCTACTACACCTAAACGACCATTACTCCATAGTTTAGCGTTCCTAAGTATATTACCTAGTCTAACATAGGTTTTAGGCTCCCACATCTCTATAAATACGAAGTCCTGATTTGGTGCTGAATATACTAGCCATGGATTACTATTAACAGAGTTAAATACTACTACCTTGGATTCATCTAAATCCTTTATGGCTGCTTTAGAGTCTCTTGTAAAGTTCCCCCATACCTCTGGCATGTAGAGAGGTGTGTTTCCGTAGAAGTAGTTGTATGCCGTCTCAGGGTATCCGTAGTGATCGATATCTATTCCATCCCATCCAAACATTATGGTAGAGTTTATGTACTCACTAATTATGTAGTCGTGCCATGGACACTTATCCCCAGGACACATTAAGTATAGGTTTCCATATTCAAACTTGTATGGGTTACCATTAGCGTCTGTTAGAGCCCATGTTGTATGGTTGAGGTAGAACTCCTCACTTGCAGCATAACCTACTACATATGCTATAGCCTTCATACCCCACTTATGCGCATTCTCTATCCAAGCATAGATAGCGGAGAGGTGTACTTCCTTACCAAGAGGGTTCACATATACCTCCTTATCAGGTGTATAGTCCTCATACTTCTCGAACCAGTCATAAAACTTTAGTGCATTTACATGATACTTTGTGACCATAGTTTTAACTAGTTCAGCTATAGTATTATTTGATATATTATAATCTACTACATACCCGTATCTAGCGATTTTAGTCCAGTCACTAGCTACGTCAAAGACCGTATATGAGGAGTTTATCAGATTATAGTTGGCATCATATACGTATAGTGTTGCATTGAATCCTACAATATCGTAACCACTTGTATTGAAGAGGAAACTAATTGCCCTATACTCGCCTACGTTTAAAGAGAGGGAGGTCTCCTTTTGAAACACAATGGTGTTAAAGGGCTTCGTTATCCTTAGTTGTACAATTATTGTGGCAATGGTGTCACCATTATTGCAGAGAACTGCTGTTATATTTGCAATCTCACCGGGCGTATATGTGACTTTGTTGGAATAAAGGTCTACTATAGCTATCTCATATCCTTGTGTTGCTGTTATCAATAGAGCGTTACTTGGGATGAACATGGTTGGTAGATGTAGCACAAATATACCCATTAATATGATGGCAAGAACTTTTCTGAGCATAATTTAACCTCAAACTACTTTCTCTGTAAGAAATTTAATAAAATTTACTATTAAGTTGTTGCAGTTCTTTATAGTTAGAGTTCTTACTGAATTTAATATAGGTTGTACTTGAAGTACTTGTTATAAAGAGTATTTATGATATATTTTCTTCTTAAGAATTATGTACATGGCATGAGACCAGAGTAGTGGTTTAGCTATAGGACCCCACTTTCTAACCCAGTACTCATAGTATTCAGGTGCTAAGAGATGATGTGGTACTTGCTCAGGTAGGTTACCTTGGTCATCAGCTGTGGACTCTATCCATTCAATTAGTCTCCATGCCTCCTCTTTTCTCCCTGTTTCAATATAGTGCCATGCCAGCCAAGCTGAGAGGATAATCCATTCTCCTCCACCATAATAGGTGTCTTCTGGATGTCTATGGACTCCACCATCAGGTTCGAGGAGTTCCCTCTCTATTAAAGCAACAGTGCTTCGGAATTGAGGATCTTCGGGTTCAAAAACTCTGAATGGATAGGCGAGCCAGAGTAAACTAGCATCAACCCCTTTTGCTCTATTAGTATGTGGGTCATAGAACTTGGCGAAGTGACCTTCAATGACACATTTATCTTTTATGAAGCTAGTAATCTTATTCACTAATTTTGAGATTTCATTGCTTTTTAGGTAACTGTTTATGTGTGAAAGTCCCCCCGCTATACATGCAAGAGTGCTGGTATGTATTTTATCGGGGTTTTCCTCCCAACAGTCATAGCTAGGTTCATTCCAGAAGTTAGCTAAGTACTCTATTATTACTTTTATTTGATCGCTGTATTTGTCAATTAAGTACTCTTCGCCAGTTATTTTTATATGCTCTGTTAATCCCCAAAGCCAAGCGCCATATCCATCAAATTGTTTATTAGGCCAAGGAGTAGAGGCTTCATGTCCCTCTAGAGTGTAGCGTGCATGGAGGTATTCATTTTCTTCTCTCTTTTCCCTTTTTCGCAGCTTCTTTAATAAGCATTTAACTTTCCAGGAGTATTTTTCAATAACCATTATAACCCATTTATGAAATAAACGAGATGACTTATGGTGTCCTGTTAAGTCCATTGCATAAGCTATAAAGACACCATCTCTAATCCAGCAGTACATGTACTGTTTAAAGTTAGGGCTTGCAATGTAGCTGCCGTATTTGCTTTGATTTTTAAGAATTATCTTAATGCTAGCCTCAAGCAAGTTCATAGTTTCATTTTGCCTCCTCAGATTACTAAAAATTATTATTAAACTAATGTAGTTCTTCGAATAGAATTAGCACTTTAATATTTTTATATTTTTGCTTCTTACCTCTCTACAGAAAGAATTGTTATTAATTTGGCTTCAACATCCTCTAATGTTACATATGGTCCACCAATACTTACCCTAGTGCCATCACTTGTTGTAATAATAATACTTTTTTGATAAACGTCATCTACAAGGCCTATGACTGTTCCCGTAGCTTCGAATTTTTCCCTGTTCTTTACGTATATTCCCTTAACTTTTATCCTAACCTTACTATACTTACTAGTAATTTTCTTAAGCTCAATAAGTGCTAGTCTTTGAGAGGTAAAGGTTGCAGGTAAGGGGAGTTCAGGTTCGGCTAAGGGTTTTGATTTGATCCATATTTGATAGAAGTCTTCAGTTAGGAATAAGGGCATTAAGGGCTCATCAAATACTATTCCGTAGAGTTTTTCTGAAGGCATCATCTTCGGTGAACCATATGAAACTACTGCTTTACTACTATCCGCTACTCCTAGAATAGCGAAAGGATATGTTTCGAATATTGCCACTCTCTTTACTGCTTTATTTATTGCCTTAAGCTTGGTTGTAAGCTCTTCTATTTTACTTCCAGGATATATAACTAGGTATGTTTGTACGCCTCTTTTCCTAGCTGAAATTAAGGATTTTTTAATACTATTTACATAGTCTCTGTAAATTACTACGAGAACATCGTACTTTGCATTATCGATCAGTTCAACTAGGTTCCTTAAAATATTACGCATGCCCAAGGTTATCCAAATAGAGGGCCTGCCATACTTACTATATGCGATACTCTGCCGCATTTGACTAAGTAATCTTTTAACTTTCTTTGCCCTAGACTTGATCTCGGCAATACGTCTAGAGGCAACATAGTTTATATCTATAGCTTTATAGCGTTTAGGTCTACCTTCTTGAACCTCTATAAATCCTTTTACTTCAAGAGATGACATTATGTTATAAAGTTGTGGAAAATGAAGGTTCATGGTTTTTGCTAACTCCGTAGCGCTCATCTCTCCATGAACCAGCAACGTTAAGTAGACTTTAGCTTCCTGATTAGTAAGACCTAGTTCTTTAAGAAATTTCAGTATTTCCTCATTGCTGTACACTATCAGTTCACCCTATGTGATATTATTAATAGTAGCACTTGTATTTATACACTTGTAGATATCTAACTTAATAATGTTTATTAATAAGTAGTGGAAAAATTTAATAAGAGGAAATCTTAAAGATTAATTACGAGGCGGACTTAATGAGTACATTATCACGCAAGTACATGTATATTATAGCGTCGTTGCTCATTATCATTCTAATACTAGGTGGAGCACTCGCCTACTATGTTTTAACCCCTGTAAGCACACCTAAGAAAC
>Ga0180301_10003485_pt1 | contig 12266 bp, 13 predicted proteins | sample GuaBasSediGuay16_FD_121797 | JGI IMG/M metagenome (GOLD analysis project Ga0180301, IMG submission 121797) | Subseafloor sediment microbial communities from Guaymas Basin, Gulf of California, Mexico - Guay16, Core 4569-2, 12-15 cm | ecosystem: Environmental > Aquatic > Marine > Hydrothermal...
CATAAAGGTTTGGTGTTGGGAAGTATCGGTTTCGCTCAAGACATATACAAAAAATACGTCAAAGGGAGGCAGGATGAAGAGATACCAGCAATAAGAAATTTTGCGAAAGACGAGGATCTCAGCAAGAAAAAAATAGAAAGTATCATCAAGAAGTTTACGAAAGACGAAGCAAAGATAAGGAGATTCACGATATACATATTAAAAAAATATACACAAATGTCCTTAAAGGAAATAGCAGCTTGCTATAAAGGAATAGGAGATACTGGTATTAGTATACTATGCAAAAGGCTGGAAGAAGAAAGGAAAAAAGATAAAAATACTGATAGATTAATCAGCAGGATAGAAAAGATGTGTAATGTGGAGACCTGACCCTCTTGGGATTCTGTTGCAGAGGGTTTCTGTTTAAGGTATAATATAGCCACGAAAAGGAGTTGGTTATTGTGTTGAACAAGAGAGAGATTATAAAAGTTATCCAAAGCAATATGGCACCAATAAAAAGCTACGGCGTAAGAAAAATAGGCCTTTTTGGGTCTTTTAGTCGTTCGCTCCAGAGTAATAAAAGCGATGTTGATATTTTAGTAGAATTTTATCCTAATAAAAAAAACTTCGATAATTATATGGAGCTCAAATTTTTTTTAGAAAAGCTTCTCCAGCGCAAAGTAGACTTGGTGATCAAAGAGGCGCTTAAGCCGCGGTTAAAGCCCCTTATCCTAAACGAGGTGCTGTATGCGTGATCATAAGCTTTATCTTGAAGATATTCTTCAAGCTATAAAATCCATAGAAACATATACCGGGGGGTTGCGATTTGATAAGTTCAAAAAAGATAAAATGGTAATAGATGCTGTTATCCGCAATCTGGAAATAATAGGGGAGGCTTCAAAAAATATACCTGCCGATATAAAAAAAAATAATAGAAGTGTCGAATGGAAGAAAATAGCGGGCTTAAGAGACATATTGGCACATGCTTATTTTGCGGTAGACCTTAAAGTGCTGTGGGATATAATCATAAATAAAATCCCAGGCTTTAAAAAAGAGATAGCTGATTTGTTCAAGAAGAAATAAGCTGGTTATAAAGGCTTTACCTGCTTTTTGCCTTTAGTTAAGCCTATAAACAAACTGCAATAAAATCCGGGTATTCAATTTTACCAAGAAAATACGCTTTAAAATAATTATGAATAATTCTCTTCAAACAGAAAAAGTATTTACCGTTTTAGAGCTAAACACTGCTATTCGTGATGTAATAAAAGCTCAATTTCCGCAATATATATGGGTTTGCGGTGAAATTCAAGGCCTGCGGCCCCAGCGAAACAAAAAGCATATATACTTTGAATTGGTCCAGAAACATCCCGAACAAGACAGTATCCTTGCAAAGGTAAAAATGGCTCTTTTTGCCGGCAGAATTCCATTTATACAAAGGCGTATTCAACAGGCAAAAGGTGCATTCGAATTAAAAAACGATATCGAAGTAAAATTATTATGTGAAGTCAGCCTGCATGCACCAACAGGCCAGTATAGCCTAATAGTTGTAGATATCGACACAGTTTATACTTTAGGCAAAGTTGCTCAAAACAGATTAAAAATCATCGAGAATTTAAAAGAGAGGGGGTTATTAGATAGAAATAAACTTCAAGATTTTCCAGTTATACCTTTGAGAATAGGGTTAATAACTGCTTATGATTCAGCAGCTTACCATGATTTTATTAATGAACTTAAAATCAGCGGTTATAGCTTTAGTGTTTTAGCTTTTAACTGCCATGTGCAGGGAAAACTTGTTGAAAAAGATATAACAGGGGCTTTGAAATTCTTCAATAGCCTTAGCCCTGCTGAATTAGATGTAATCGTTATCACCCGGGGAGGGGGTTCGATTTCTGACTTGAGTTGGTTTGATAATAAAAAAATAGCTGAAGGGATTGCGGATTCAAATTTCCCTGTTATTTCTGCTATAGGCCATCAGATAGATACTACTATTGCTGATATGGTCAGCCATACTTTTTGCAAGACACCCACAAAAGCTGCGCAGTTTTTAAAGGAAAAAATTAGAGAGCAACAGGAGCATATAACTAATTTAGAAGAAGGTATAATCAAAAAAGCCGACAGTCTTATTACAGACAAAAGCAAAGAGTTAGAGGGTTTAACCAGAAAAGCAGAGTCACAATCTCTTAGATACTTTCAGCCGTATTCGCAGGAACTTCAAGATAAAACACATAGGATTTTAAGTGCCCAGAAGTTTTTCTTAAAAGATAAACGAGGCTCTTTGAAAAGAGGCTTGGATGAGCTTAAATCATGTTTAGACAAGCTACTTAAATCTTTAAAAGAAGACCTAAGACATTCTGAAGGAAAAATCAAGATTTTAGACCCTAAGAATATACTAAAGAGGGGTTATTCCATAACTTTTAAAAAAGAGAGGGCAGTTAAGTCTGTTGATGAGTTAAGGCAGGGAGATTTGATTAAGACAGTGCTTTACAAAGGGAGTATAGAGTCTGAAGTAAAAAGCATGAAGGAGGAAGGATAAAGGAGGCAAGAGATGGTTAAGAAAACTATTAAATATAGCGAGGCTGTATCAGAATTGAATGAGATATTGTTAGGCCTTGAATCAGAAAGTATTGATGTTGATGATGTATCGGCAAAAGTAAAGAGAGCAACAGAGCTTATAAAGCTTTGTAAGGATAAGATATCAAAAACCGAGCTTGAAGTCAGGAAAATAGTTAAGGAGTTCGAAAAAGACTCAAAAGCTCTCTGAAGAGTTAGTTTTAACAGAGGTTTAAAAGAGGACATTTCTATTTGGCTAAGAATAGGACATTTCTAAATGTGGTTGCAGCTGAAAAACAGCAGTTGACCTTTTTAGAACTTCTGTTACAATAATACCCATTAAAAGGCTGCCAGAGATGCAAATCCTACCTTATCCAGCGGTAAAATACAGTATTGTTTGGCAGGGTTGACATATAAGGATTAAGAGGTATTATATATAATACATTATGATTAATAAGACAAAGAAGAAAAAAATAATCGAGAAATTTAAAGAACACGTTGAAGATACTGGCTCAGCTGCGGTCCAGATTGCATTGCTCAGTGAAAGGATAAGTTATCTCACCGAGCATCTTAAAAAGCATAAAAAGGATTTTCACTCCCGCCGGGGTCTTTTAATTCTTGTAGGAAGGCGCCGCCGCCTCCTTACTTATCTAAAAGAAAAGGACCCTCAAAGTTACGACCAGGTCACAAAGGAGCTTAAGATTAAATAAAAATGACTGCTTCTCTGTCTATTCCTAATTTGGGCGAGACCCCTTTTACTTTTTCTACAGGCGAGTGGGCTAAACAAGCAAATGGTAGCGTGAGTGTCTCTTATGGGGATACCATGGTTTTAGCTACTGCTTGCATGTCAAAAGATGCTTCTCCTGAAAGAGGATTCTTCCCCTTAATGGTAGAATACCAGGAAAAAACCTATGCCATGGGTAAAATCCCAGGAGGATTTTTCAAGAAAGAAGGAAGGCCTAAAGACAAAGAAATTCTTACTGCCCGCCTTATAGACAGGCCTTTAAGGCCGCTTTTTCCTAAAGGAATGACTAATGAAGTTCAGGTTGTTGCTATGGTTTTATCCAGCGACGGTAAGAATGATCCTGATATTTTAGCTATAAATGCCGCAAGCTGTGCTCTTTTTATATCTGATATACCTTTTGAAAAACCAGTAGGCGCGGTAAGGATGTCAAAAGTAGATGATAAATTAGTGGTGAATCCTGATTATGACCAGAGAGCTGCCTCAGGTATAGATTTAGTTGTAGTAGGAACTGAAGATAAAATCGTTATGCTTGAAGGCGATTTATCTGAAGCCTCTGAGGCAGAAGTCCTAGAAGCGATAAAAATTGCCCATCCTTACATAAAAGAAATAATCAATTTGCAGAAGAAAATGAGGGCCCAAGTAGGCAAAGAAAAATGTGAGGTTACCTTATCCGAAGTAAATAAAGATTTCTTAGCCAAAGTAAAAGAAAAGGCCAACGATAAGATAGAAGAGATTTATGCGTTTTCTACTAAAGAGGAAAAATCCCGGGCAAAATCAGAAATGTTAAAAGCTTTATCCGAAGAATTAATAACCGAAGATTCAGAAATTACCGAAGCTAACATAAATGCAGCAGTTGATGTTTTGGAAGAAGAGATTCTTTGTAAAAAGATCTTAGATGAAGGAAAACGGCCTGACGGAAGAGAGCTTTCTGAGATTCGTCCCATAGACTGTAGCGTTGCTGTATTGCCGCGTACTCACGGTTCTGCTATTTTTACCAGGGGCCAGACCCAATCATTAGCAGTAGTTACTTTAGGTACAACCTCAGATGAGCAGTTTGTTGAAGCTTTAGAAGGAGAAACTACTAAGCATTTTATGCTGCATTATTTTTTTCCTCCTTTTAGTGTAGGGGAGGTAAAATTTATGAGAGGTCCTTCAAGAAGGGATATTGGCCATGGTGCTTTAGCTGAGAAAGCTTTACGTTCAATGGTCCCTTCTAAAGAGGAATTTCCTTATACCATAAGAATTGTTTCTGAAATTTTGGAGTCAAACGGTTCATCTTCTATGGCTACAGTTTGTTCCGGGTCTTTGGCACTTATGGATGCTGGTATTCCCATAAAAGAAGCGGTTGCCGGTATAGCCGTAGGGTTAATAACTGAAGGCGATAAATATAAAATTCTTACGGATATTGCCGGTATCGAAGACCATCATGGCCATATGGACTTTAAAATAGCCGGCACTAAAAATGGTATAACCGCCGTACAGTTAGATACAAAAATAGACGGGTTAACTTATAAGATAATTGAAGATACCCTAAAGCAGGCAAAATTAGCCAGGCTTAGCATTTTAGAAAAAATGAAAGTAGCTATAAGTGCTCACCGACAAGCACTTTCGGAATATGCACCTAAGATAAAATCTTTTGAGATAAATCCGGAGAAAATCGGTGCCCTTATAGGTCCAGGGGGAAAAACTATAAAACAGTTGCAAAGAGAAAATAACGTAAATATCGATATAGACGATGAAACCAGTGTGGTTTCAGTCGCAGCCCAGACAACTCAAGAGCTGGAGAGGGCAGTCAAGCAAATTAATAATTTGGTAAAAGACGTTGAAGTTGGGGAAATTTACGAAGTCAAAGTTGAACGCATAGTTAATTTTGGTGCGTTCTGCGAAATTGCGCCTGGCAAATCAGGCCTTGTGCATGTTTCCGAGCTTTCCGATGGCTTTGTAAAAGAAGTAACTGATGTTGTCAAAGAGGGCGATATAGTACAGGCTAAGGTTATTGGAGTAGATCCCCAAGGAAAAATCAGGCTCAGTCTTAAACAAGCAAAATAATGTAAACGATGCGAAAACTCTCTTCTTTCCTGAAGAGCACAGTTTTATTTCTTCTGTCTGTTTTAGTCTTTCTAAGTCTATTCTCTTACACCCCTAAAGACATTGCTTTAATCAGTTCACCCACAGTAAAACCAGTTTCAAATTTTATCGGTATAGGCGGTGCATATGTGGGGTTTGGACTTTTTTTCCTTTTAGGCAAAGCTGCATATTTTTTACCTTTTTGCTTTTTCTTCCTAAGCTTGGATAAAATAGGCATCTTGAGATTTTCAGGGCTAGGCAGAAGCCGGTTGGTTAATACATTAGCTTTTGTATTTTTTATTATTTTTCTAACTACCTTTTTGGGCTTATTTGCGGCTAGTGATACTTTGATTTGGCAAAGCAGCGGCACGATAGGCTTTTTCCTTGCCACATTTTTTAAAAAATATCTGGGAAGTTATGGATCTTTTATTACTGTTTTTTTACTTATGGCTGCCAATGCTATAATATTTTTCGGTTTTTTCTTTGTCGATATTTTTAGAGGCCTAAAAAGAGGAACTTCAAAATCGTTTTGGTTTTTTAAAGATTTGAATATAAGTCAACAGCGACCCTCCATGCCAAAAATAAAAGAAAGGGTAAAAGATATCTCAAAAGGCATAAAAAAGAAATTACACATGGAAAAACCCGAAATAAAATTTTATACTCCGAAAGTTAATATGGGAACGGATAAAAATTTAGCCGCTGCTATCGTAGAAAAGGGTAGCTCAACAGGATTGAATGAGAAAGCTTCCAAAGTAAATAAACTAGAGGCAAAGAAGAAAATACAAGACTTAGAGGAAGACGGGGGGAAGCCGTTTGATCCCCGTACTTATAAACTACCTAGGCCAGAAATTTTAAAAGTTCCGCCGTTTTTAGCCCAGCGAGAGGTAAAAGAAGATATAGAGGAATGTATTAGAAGTCTAGAGGCTACGCTTTCTGAGTTTGGAGTTGAAGCTAAAGTTGCAAGTGTCCAGAAAGGCCCGGTTGTCACCATGTATGAACTTCAGCCTCAGGCCGGAGTAAAAATACAGCAAATATCTACTTTAGCTGATGATATTGCTTTGGCTATGAAGTCAGCTAATGTAAGAATAGTAGCTCCTATTCCTGGTAGAGGAACAGTAGGGGTTGAGATTCCAAATACCAAAAAGCACTTTGTTTATTTAAGAGAAGTCTTGGAAGAGAAGATTTTTACTAAATCAGGTTCCAAACTCACTTTAATAATCGGTAAAGATGTCTCAGGTAATCCTGTAGTAGCTGATTTAAAAGAGATGCCGCATCTATTGATTGCTGGAGCAACCGGAGCAGGTAAGACTGTTTGTGTTAATTCTTTGATTTCATCAATACTTTTTAAAGCCAAGCCCGATGAAGTTAAATTTATCATGGTTGACCCTAAGATGGTTGAGCTAGCTTCATTTACCGGCATACCCCATCTTATACACCCTATAATCTCGGAGGCAAAAAAAGCTTTTGCAGCTTTAAATTGGGCGGTTGAGGAAATGGAGAGAAGGTATAAGATCTTGGCTGAAGATGGTTCTCGCAGCATCGATGCCTATAACAAAAAAGGAAATCAGCTCCCCTTTATTGTAATAGTAATAGATGAATTAGCTGATTTGATGGTAGTGGCTAGAGAAAATATAGAGACTGCTATACAACGGCTGGCCCAGCTTTCAAGAGCTGTTGGAATCCATCTTATTCTTGCAACCCAAAGGCCTTCTGTAGATGTCATTACAGGCGTAATCAAAGCAAATTTTCCTGCAAGAATATCATTTAAGGTCTCTTCAAAAGTAGATTCGCGCACGGTTTTGGATATGATGGGGGCGGATAAGCTAATAGGAAAAGGCGATTTGCTCTTTCTAAAACCAGGAGCGATTAAATTAATCAGAGCTCAAGGTGCATTTATCGATGATGAAGATATAGGGGTACTTACTGATTTTGTAAAAGAACAAGGCAGGCCGGTTTATGAAGAAGCTATTTCAGAACGAGCCAAAAAGAATAGGATGAATATAGAAGGTGATGAGCTTTTTGACGAAGCAGTAAAAATGGTTCTTATGGGCCGGCAAGCTTCTGCTTCGCTTTTGCAGCGGAGAATGAGAGTGGGGTATACCAGAGCAGCACGGCTTCTTGATTTAATGGAACAAGAAGGCATAGTAGGGCCTTTTTGCGGTAGCAAGGCAAGAGAAATTTTAGTTGATCCTGAAAGATATTTGAAAGAGAAAGGTGATGATGATTAAAGAGGTTTGTAACAAATTAAAAGAAAAACGAAAAGAATTGGGCTATAGCATTGAGTATGTAGTTGATAAAACTAAATTGCATCCGTCCATGATACGCGATATTGAAAATGGAAAACTATCCAATATAAACTCTACTTACATAAAAGGGTTTATGAAGATATATGCTTCTTTCTTAGGGGTAGATTTAGGTGATTCTTTAAAAGAGCTTTCGTCTTCAAAGCCGGCAATTAAAAAAGAAATAAAATCCAAAAAATCAAAAGAGGAGAGTTCAGTTTTTGATAAAATGATAGTTGCTGCAAGCAAAGTATCTTTGCAAACTAAAAAAAGGATTGTTTTAGGGGTTGCAGCGATAATTCTGGTTTGGGTATTTATTAACGCAAGCGTAGCGGTTATAAAAAAAATCTCATCAGCCTTTAAGAAACCTGCGAAACAAACGTCTACTATCCAAAAAAACCCCATTGCTCCTGTAGTGCCGGAGACAGAATCCATAGAGGGTATTGAGGTTGCGGTTACTCTTAAAAGGAAGTGCTTTTTAAAAGTGATAGTTGATGGAAGCCTTCTTTTTGAAGGTGTTCTTAATAAAGGGGCTGTTGAGACTTGGAAGGCAGATGAAGAAATAAGAATTGAAAGGATTAGCGATGGCTCTGCCGTTTCTTTGGAGGTAAATGGGGAGCCTACACCTACTTTAGCTTCTATTCGCAAGCCGATAAAACGCATTAAAATAACCCCGTCAGGAATCACCGTAGACAAATAAAATGGCAAAAACTTTTTCGGTCATATCTTTAGGGTGTTTCCGCAATATCTACGATTCGGAAGTTCTAAGCCAAAAACTCCTCAGGCAAGGATACAAGTTTATACCTAATTACTTCGAAGGAAATAATTTGAGCAAAATCGATGCACTTGTAATAAACACCTGTGGTTTTATCGATAAAGCCAAAGAAGAATCTTTAGCTGTTATAAAAGAAGGGGTAGATTTAAAGAAAAAAGGCAAAGTCAAAAAAATCATAGTTTTTGGGTGTTTAGTCAAAAGATATAAGAAGCAATTGCAAAAATCATTTCCTGAAGGTATTCACTGGCAAGGGTTAGAGGAGTTTAGCAGTGATTTTCAGGAGAGGATGAAGATTTCTCCTCGGTGTATTGATTTTTTGAAAATCTGTGAAGGCTGTTTGAACAGGTGCAGCTTTTGCTCCATCCCTTTGATAAAGGGACCCCTTAAAAGTAAATCCCAGGAAGGAATAATTAAAGAGGCAAATCAGTTAAATAAAACCGGGGTAAAAGAATTAAATATCATCGGCCAGGACATTACTAGCTGGGGCAAAGATTTAAAACCCAAGGCTAAATTGTCTGATTTGCTTAAAAAAATAGTTAAAGAGTCAAAGGACATCGGTTGGATAAGGCTGATTTATACTCATCCCAAGCATTTAGATGACTCTTTGATAGATTTAGTAGCTAAAGAAAAAAAGATTTGTAAATACATTGATTTACCTATTCAGCATATAAATGACAGGATTCTAAAATTAATGAATAGGAAGGTCACTAAAAAAGAAATAATGGCCTTAATCAAGAAAATAAGAAGGAATATCCCGGGGGTAGTTTTAAGAACGTCGGTAATAGTTGGATTCCCTACCGAAGGTGAAAAAGAATTCAAAGAGTTGCTTTCATTTTTAAAAGAGGCAAAGTTTGAACGCTTAGGCGTTTTTACCTATTCACGGGAAGAAGGTACGCCTGCATACGGGTTATCCGGACAGGTGCATCCCAGCACGAAAGAAAGGCGCTTGCGGGAAGTTATGGGCCAGCAGCAGGAAATCGCCAAGGAAGTGTCTGCCAGATTTATCGGCGAAGAGCTAGATGTTTTAATTGAGGACAGACAAGAAGGTACTTATATAGGCAGAAGCCAATATGATGCGCCTGAGGTGGATGGTGAAGTTTTTATCAAAAGAGCCGGCCTTAAAGTAGGCCAGTTCTATAAAACAGAGATAATTGATTCTTTTGGCTATGATTTAATTGGACAGTAACTCTGTTTAGACCGGGTCTAAACAGGCAGTTTATAGGAGCCATGAGAATAAAAGTTGTCTTATAGAAGAAAAAACCTTATTATAATTGTATGAAAAAAGAAAAGCTGATCTTAGGAAGTGCCGGTAAAAATCATCCGGATGCGGTAACTGTAGATATCGATCCCGCGCATGAGCCTGATATCATACATGATTTGAACACAGCATCTCTTCCTTTTGATGATAATAGTTTTAACGAGATAATCTGCCATCATGTACTTGAACACCTTCAAGATCTATCCAGTCTTATGGGTGAACTTCACAGGGTTTGCAGTCCCGGTGGTGTTGTATACATTGAAGTTCCTCATCATACATCTTGGTGTGCAAATGTTCCCGAGCATAAATTAAGATTTAACTATTTTGCTTTCGACGGATATATAGAAGGCGGAAAAACCAAATGGATTACTGCTAAGAAATTTAAGCTTCTCAAAAGGGAGATCACATTTCATAAGTCATTTAGAAGGCTTTTCTTGCATAAGTTATTTAATAGTTTTGCCTTTTCTTATGAAAGATTTTGGACATATATATTTCCGGCAGAACACCTTAAGGTTTGGCTTGAGCCTATAAAGGATAGAAGCAAAGGTAATTGATTTTTTGCCTATGGTTCAATCACAACTTAATTACTTGCTTGTGCATTGTATATAGTATATAGTATATTGTGGATTTAAAATTATAAAATTATCACTATTTACTATATATGCTAACGGCTATATACTAGAAAATGAATACTCCCAATAAGCTTACGATGCTTCGTATCGGACTTTCCTTTGTCTGTATAGGGCTGATTTTAAAGAATAATTTTGTTTCCTTACTGTTTGCTTTTATCGTTTTCATTTTTGCCTCAGCAACCGACTTTTTGGACGGCTATCTTGCCCGGAAAAAGAAACTTACCTCTGATTTAGGCAAACTACTTGACCCAATAGCTGACAAGATACTTATAATCGGCGTATTTTGCGCATTCTTAGAACTTAGAGTTATCAATGCCTGGATGGTAAGCTTGATAATGCTTAGGGAATTCATTGTTACCGGCCTGCGTCTTTACGGGCTCAATAGAGGTGTTGTGCTTGAGGCAAAAAGGCTGGGAAAACATAAAACCGTCTCTCAGGTAGTAGGCATATTCGTAATTTTCATAACTTTGATTTTATCGGAAATTATGCCGGGTAGTAGAGTTGTTTTTTCTCTTTATCAGAAGTTCATACCTTTACTTATGTGGTATATAGTATTGATTACTCTTTTATCAGGGATATATTATTTTTGGGTCAATCGTAGAGCAATTAAAACATTTTAGTTTAAAAATCAATGCAAAGGAAATCAATCATAGATAAAATCCATCTTTTAGCTGCTACTCTTTTTGGAGTAGGCTATATCCCGCTTTGCCCGGGCACTGCTTCTTGCGTTGTAGGTTTATTTGTTTTTCTTTTTATAAAAGGTGAGATTTCTTTTTTAATCTTTACTATATTTATTGTGATAATTGCTTTTATATCTTCAGCTAAAGCCGAGAGGATTTTCGGGATAAAAGATTGTAAGTTTATAGTAATTGATGATTTTGCCGGAATGCTGATTACTTTTTTATTCATTCCTAAAAGAATAGAATTTTTAATTACAGGTTTTTTCCTTTTTCGTATGCTGGATATGTTAAAGATTCCTCCGGCTGATAAGATTGAAAAATTACCTGGAGCAAGTGGTGTTGTCGGAGATGATTTAGTAGCTGGGGTTTATGCAAATATTATGCTTCAGCTGGCAAAGCTCGCATTGAAAATCACATCATAGATTGCCCCTTTGGGGGTAAGAGTGCTTTCATAAAGGGTTATTTCTTTTACGGGAAAACTTCCTTTCAATTCTATGCTTTTAAGTTTTTCTTTCAAGCAATCGATATCTTTTGTGCTTTTAATACGGGCTAGGGTTATGTGGGATTTAAATCTACTTTCTTTTTTAAAACCCAAAGGTTTTAATTCGTCTTCTAATTTATCAGCGATAGATTTCAGTATTTGGTGAGCGGTTGTGCTGATAAAGAATACCCGTGGCCTTCTCTCATTGGGGAAAAAACCAAAACTTTCTAATTTTACCTTAAAACCGCTAAAATCTTTTGCTGTCTGAGCAATTATTTCTTTTGCTTTTTCTAACTTAGCATTGTCGGTATTGCCTAGAAATTTCAAAGTAAGATGAGTATTCTCTGCTTTTACCCACTTAAAGTTTAAATTGCACTTTTTGAGAATTTCTTGAATTTTGGAAACTTCCTCGATTATATATTTAGGAAGTTTTATTGCTATAAAGGCTCTCATAATTTATTAGTACCGCCTACCGCGTAGTGCTTGCCCGCCGAAGCCTCGGCGTAGGCGGGCGTATCGAGTGTTTTGTGTATTAGTTCAAGCAGAAGGCTGCTTGCTTTTTTTCTGATTTGATCCCGGTTACCCTTTATAATTTCTTTTTTCGATATGTTTTTATTCTTTATTGATAATCCTAAAAATACAGTTCCAACTTTTTTGCTTTTGCCGGTAGTTGGGTTTGTCTTGAGCGTAGTCGAAGGACCGGCAAAACCTACGATTGATGCACCTATGTCAGAGTTAAATTCTTTTTTCACTTTTTTTGCTAAAGTTATTGCTATATCGGCTGAGACACCTTGAGTTTTTTCTAATAGAGAGGAAG
>Ga0180301_10003487_pt1 | contig 12265 bp, 8 predicted proteins | sample GuaBasSediGuay16_FD_121797 | JGI IMG/M metagenome (GOLD analysis project Ga0180301, IMG submission 121797) | Subseafloor sediment microbial communities from Guaymas Basin, Gulf of California, Mexico - Guay16, Core 4569-2, 12-15 cm | ecosystem: Environmental > Aquatic > Marine > Hydrothermal...
AGTTTTTCCTGGAGGGATGAAAAAGGCAGATTGGGATATAGGAATGGCGGTTGATGCAATAAAGTTAAGCAGGCTTTGCGATGCCATTGTTTTAGTTACTGGTGATGGAGATTTTGTTCCATTCATAAATTATTTAAAAGATGGTTGGGGAACTCAAGTAGAGGTAATAGGATTTGGCAAAAGTACTTCTGCAAAAATTAAAGAGGTAGCAGATGATTTTATTGATCTTTGCCAAAAGCCCAGTAGATTTTTATATAAATAAATAATTTTTATATAAATAAATAATAAGTAAAATAATCACAGATCCATATTTGTCTTTAATAACCCAGATTAGATAGTAGGTGGAGTTCGAGCGAAAATTTACTTGCATAAGCAGATTTTCGTTTGAACTCCAAACATCTGGGAAGGACATATGGATCTGTTGAAAATATGAATTTCAAAAAATTTAAGACAGAATTCGGCGGCCGGAGCCTTGAGATAGAAATTGGCAAATTAGCTGAACAAGCAGATGGTTCCGTTGTAGCGCGATATGGAGGAACCGTAGTTTTAACTACTTGCGTTATAAGCGACAAGCCTCGAGAAGGTATAAATTATCTTCCTCTTACTGTAGATTATGAAGAGCGTTTATATGCAGCAGGAAAAATTAAAGGCAGTCGCTTTATAAAAAGAGAAGGTCGTCCAACAGACGAAGCAATTTTAAGCGGACGGGTTATTGATAGAGCCATTCGTCCGCTTTTTAATTCAAGAATAAGAAATGATATCCAGGTTATTATTACAGTATTATCTTTTGATGGAGAAAATGATCCTGTTATTCCTGGTTTAATCGGAACATCAGTGGCTTTGTCTATTTCAAAAATTCCCTGGTCTGGTCCAATTGGCGCCTTGTCAATAGGAGGTATAATTGGAGAAAACAAAAAAATAGAATTTATAGTCAATCCTTCAAACGGAGACAAAGAAAAAGTATTGTTTAACTTTGTAATTACTGGAACTGGCGAAAAAATAAATATGATAGAAGGAGAAGGAAAAGAGATTCCTGAAAATATTGCATTAGAATCACTAGAGCTTGCTCTTAAAGAAATAGCTAAATTGATTGATTTTCAAAAGAAAATTATAGAGGAGATTAAACCAGTGAAGATGGAAGTTGACTTACCCGAACCCGATAGGCAGTTTTTAAAAGAAATTAAAGATTTTATAGGAGATAAATTAGAGGAAATGATTTTTCAACCCGATAAAAAAGAAAGAATGGAAATGGTTAATAAGCTTAAAGAAGATTTATTATTCTATATTGAAGGAAAATATCCAGGAGAAGAAAACCGTATTTTAGAAGCCGAAAACATATTTGAAGAAGAAATAGACAGAATAGTTCATAAAAATATTTTAGAAAAAGAAAAAAGGCCTGACGGCAGGGCTTTAGATGAAATAAGAAAGGTTTCTTGTGAAGTAGGGTTATTGCCCCGAACACATGGGTCAGCTCTTTTTACCAGAGGAAGCACCCAGGCTCTTTCTGTAGTTACCCTCGGTCCTCCCGGAGCAGAACAGCTATTAGATCAGATGGAGCTAGAAGGAACAAAAAGATTTATGCACCATTATAATTTCCCTCCTTTTTCAGTTGGAGACATTGCCCCTGTAAGAGGACCAGGGAGAAGAGAAATAGGACATGGTGCTTTGGTTGAAAAGGCTCTTACTTCTTTAATTCCATCAAAAGAGGAATTTCCTTATACTATTAGAGTTGTTTCCGAAATTTTGTCTTCTAATGGCTCTTCATCAATGGCTTCGGTTTGTGGTTCTACTTTAGCTCTTCTTGATGCAGGTGTTCCAATAAAAGGAAACGCAGCAGGAATTGCCATGGGTTTAATGTTAGATTCTAGTAGTGGAAACTATAAAATTTTGACTGATATTCAGGGACCAGAAGATCATCATGGAGATATGGATTTAAAAATAGCAGGAACAAGAAAAGGAATTACAGCTGTTCAAATGGATGTAAAAGTTGAGGGGTTAAATGTAGATATTTTAAAAGAAGCATTTCTAAAGGCAAAAGAAGCTCGAGAAAAAATTCTTGATGTAATGGAGAAGGTAATAAAAGAACCACGGCCTGATCTTTCCCCTTATGCTCCCAGGGTATATGTTATTTCTATTAATCCAGACCGGATAGGTGATGTCATTGGACCCGGCGGGAAGATGATTCATAAAATTATTGAAGAAACCGGGGCAACAATTGATATTGAAGAAGATGGAACTGTTTTTGTCTCTTCTGATAAAGCCGAAGGAGCTAAAAAAGCAATAGCCTGGATAAAAAGTCTTACACGAGAATTAAAGGTTGGCGAAGTTTTTCACGGGAAAGTGACAAAAGTGACAGATTTTGGAGCCTTTGTTGAGCTTGTACCTGGTCAAGAAGGATTGCTTCATATATCAGAATTGGCACCGAAGAATAAAAAAATTAAAAACATTGAAAAAATAATTCACAGAGGAGATACAGTGGTGGTAAGAATTAAAAATATTGATAACCTAGGAAGAATAAACTTATCGTTGTTTAAAAAGAAGGTGAAGAAAGATTACAGATAATAAATAAAAATTTATATTGTTTTATAATTAGCCCTAAGTTTTGTTATGGAAAAGTATGAAATTAGAACAATGCAGGGCGACCTTGAGCGTTTAGCGGGCAAAAAATCCTCAGGCCCAACTTTTATTAAAAAGAAAAAAGAAACTAAAGATGGTCAACCTCCTGAAAATTTACCAGTAGTTTCATCTCCCTCGTTAACAAAAAAGAAAAGAAAGATAAGAAGGGTTTTTAAGAAAAAAGTGTTTTTTAAAAAACCCCATATTTCTTTAGAAAAATTTTATCCTCCTAAGTTTAAAAAGGGGGTTTCTTTTTTAAAAACAGGCTATATAGTAGTGCTAGTTATAGCTGTTTTTTTTGTTTTGGTTAGTATAAGTCGTTATTGGCAGAATATTCAAGTTGTAGAAGAAGTAGAAAATTATTCAGTTATTCCTGTTGAACAAATAGAAATAATAAAAATGCAAAGCCGAGAAGAGGGCTTGGAACAATTAAAAAGTTTAGTTGAGGCTAACCAGCAAGTAGGCACATTAAAAAGAGTTTTGTTGAAAGACCTGAGCTCTAAAGAAGTAGCCCACTATTTATTAACACAGGAAGTTTTGGATTTATTAGGCTTACAAGTGCCAGTTAGTATCTCTAAAAAGCTGGAAAATGATTATATGCTTCTTTTGTATGGCCAAGAAGATGGCAATAAGTTAGGATTAGTTATAAAAGTAATAAATCCAAAGGAAATAAAAATAGAACTAAGAGAGTGGGAAAAGGATATGGTTATAGATTTAATCCCTTTATTTTTGAATAAGGAATTAGAATTACCTAAAAACCCTACTTTTTCAGAAGAAGTCTATAAGGGAATATCGATTAGGTATATTGATTTACTCAAACCGGATTTAGGTATTGATTACGCAGTTGTTGGAGATTACCTAATTATTGCTACCTCAAAAAGGGAAATTAAAAGTATTATAAATCGCTTTGTAGAATAACTGTTACAAGAATTAACCTAATTAACCTAATTATTCTTATTCCTAACCAATGTAACGAGGAAAGACCTCGTTACATTTCATTTGAAACAAAAAGTGAGGCGCTTTATGCCTCACTTTTATTATATTTTATACTTCTGATAGTTTATTGTTGTTCTAACCTCTTGGCGACCTCAATAGCTTTTTGCTTGAATTCATCTATTGTACCTTCGTTTTCTATTTCAGCAAAGAATTCTGGTTTTGGCTCTTCTTGGTCTATTGAGTTGTAAACCTTGTTTCTTTCTTTAAGATTTTGGACTATATCTTCAGCATCGGTTCCAGGCCAAAAATCTTCAAAAGTATTTTCATGTGGCTGAGAGTATTTCTTTCTAAGATATTTTTCAGCTGTTTCTTGAGAAGTGAGAATTCGAAGAAGATAATATTTAACTCCTAGTTCATCGGCTAATTCTTGCGTTTTAATTCTTTTCTCTTTATCAACTTGACTACCATCGTAAATAACGATGTATCCTTCTTTAATTAACCAGCGGGTAGCGTGAAAAATACATTTCTGAACATTTTCTCCCCAAGGCATACCTTCTTGTTTTAAAAGAAATCTGGCACTATTACCTGAAACCAATACTGCGCCTTTAAGATAATTGATTAATGTTTTAGCAAGAAGAGTTCTGCCGGATCCGATCATACCAACAATGCCAACAATAAATGGTTTGTCTGCTTTGTCAGTTGGAAGATTTTTCTTGATTCTTTCAAGAAAATCTTCTGCTACTTTTTGGATTTTTTCTTCCATATTTTACCTCCTTAAAATTTAATTAGTCATTAAATTAGTCGTTAATTAGATATTAACAAATTAACTTCTTAAAGTCAAGTCTCCTCTGTCCGAGACAACAAGTAAAGAGTAAAGCCAAAACCAATGTAACGAGGAAAGACCTCGTTACATTTCATCACAACATCATAAACATTTTAGACCTTGGACCTTAGATGCTAGGGTTTAGAGTGATTTAAAATTTGAATTTGATTAGAATAATTAGAATAATTAGGTTAATTAGACACTTTATAAAAGGGTTGACAAAAATTTTAATAGGAGTATACTTAATAGCAGTTAAATGGTCCGCAATGAGCGGGCCTAAAATTTTAAAAGTTGTTGGTAAAAAATAATTAGCCAATTAGAAGAAAAATAAGCAAACAAAAATCTGTTTCTGTTTTTTCTTCTTATTTGGTTTAAAGATGTGGATTTAAAGCAATTTTCAATAGCCATTGATCAAATATCTGAGGAAAAAGGAATTCCTCGGGAGCAGATTATTGAAACAATTGAGATGGCTATTGCCGCTGCCTATAAAAAAGATTATGGACAAAAGGGGCAGAATATTAAAGTAGAATTTAACCCTGAAACAGGAGATATAAAAGTTTTTCAGGTGTTTTTAGTTGTTGATGAAAGCATGCTGCGAAAAGAGGAGGAAAAGAAAGAGGCACAAAAAAAAGAAGAGAAAAAAGAAAAAGAAGAAGGCGAGAAGAAAATCCGATTCAATCCTTTAAAGCATATGATGATTGAAGAAGCAAAGAAGATAGATAAGAATGTTAAACCAGGAGATGAAATAAAAATAGAATTAGAGCCTCATATTGATTTTGGAAGAATTGCTGCTCAGACAGCAAAACAGGTAATTATTCAACGAATTAGAGAAGCAGAAAGGGAAGTTGTTTATGAAGAATATAAAAACAAAGAAGGAGAAATTGTTTCAGGTGTGGTTCAAAGAATAGAGAAAGGAACTGTTTTTATCGATATTGGGAAAACAAATGGAATTCTTTTTCCAGATGAACAAATACCCGGGGAGCATTATAGAATTGGACAGCGCCTCAGAGTTTATATTCTAAAAGTAGAGCGAGAACCAAAAGGAACAAACGTGTATTTATCTCGAGCTCATCCAAAGGTGGTAAGTAAGTTGTTTGCAATTGAGGTGCCCGAGATTGCCGCAGGGACCGTAGAAGTAAAAGCAATTGCTCGAGAAGCAGGGTCTCGGACCAAGATAGCGGTTTCTTCTAATGAAGAAGGGGTTGATCCAGTTGGTTCTTTAGTAGGGCAAAAAGGGACCAGGGTTCAAACAGTTATTAACGAGCTTAATGGCGAAAAAATTGATATTATTGAATGGGATGAGGACCCAGCTAAGTTTATTGCCAATGCTTTGTCACCGGCAAAAGTTTTGGATGTTGAACTGGACGAGAAAAAACACGAGGCATTAGCAATTGTTCCAGAGGACCAACTTTCTTTAGCTATAGGTCAACAGGGCCAAAATGTAAGATTAGCTGCAAAGTTAGTTGGATGGAAAATAGATGTTAAGTCAGAAGAAGCCTTAAAGAAAGAAAAAACTACTTCTAAAAAAGCAAAAGAGGAAAAAACAGAAAAGAAGCAAGCAGCAGATAAAGAAGATAAAAAAGAAGAAGATGATAAGAAAAAAGAGCAGGATAAAAAAGAAAAGAAAGAACAATAAAAATAGGATATTTTTCTAAAAATAAAGGCAACAAAGATTAATCTAATAATTATTTTGCTCTAAGCAATTGCGATAGATAGAGCAAAAGCATTTATTAGATTAATTTAGAAAACCTATGATATTTGTTTATTTCTCTGTCATTGTTTCTTTGATTGCCCTGTTTTTTGCAGGAATTTTAGCTTTACAAATTAAACATAGAAAAGTAAAAAACGAAAAAGCAAAAGAATTGTCTAGAACAATTTACAAGGGAGCAATGACCTTTTTAAACAAAGAATATAAAGTGCTGATTATTTTTATAATCATTACCAGTATCCTTTTGTTGATTTTTTTAGGAAGTAATATTACTTTAGCATTTGTTTGCGGAGCTTTTTTAAGCGCTCTTTCTGGAAATTTAGGGATGAGAATTGCTACATCAAGCAATGCTAAAACAAGTGAGGCGGCAAAAAAGGACTTGAGAGAAGGGCTGAAAGTAGCTTTTGATAGTGGAAGTGTAATGGGGATGACAGTTGTAGGATTGGGTTTACTAGGAATTTCTTTGCTTTATTTATTGTTTAATGACCCTCAAATTATATATGGCTTTGGCTTTGGAGCGTCAGCTATTGCTCTTTTCGCTAGGGTTGGCGGTGGTATTTATACAAAGGCTGCTGATGTGGGAGCTGATTTAGTTGGCAAGGTTGAAGCAGGAATTCCTGAGGATGATCCAAGAAATCCTGCTACTATTGCTGATAATGTAGGTGATAATGTTGGAGATGTTGCTGGTATGGGAGCTGACCTTTTTGAAAGTTATGTAGATGCAATCATTGCTGCTATGGTTATTGGAGCAAGTGGGCTGATGATTGGTTTTCATAATCTTATTTCTCTTCCTCTTGTGCTTGCTGGCGCAGGTATTTTAGCAGCAATTTTAGGCAATCTAATAGTGAAATTAAATAAAAGAACCAGTTCTCCGCATAATATTTTAAATATGGGCATCTTTGGAGCTACCATTTTAATTAGTATTTTTGCCTTTTTTGTTATTAGACTGATGACTGGCAATCTTAATCTCTTTGTGTCTTTTATAGCAGGTTTAGTCGGAGGTGTTGGAATTGGTTTAATAACAGAATACTTTACTTCACATAGCTATAAACCTACCCAAAGAATAGCTATTTCTGCCCAAACTGGATCAGCTACAAATATTTTGCAAGGGTTTTCTTTAGGAATGAAAAGCACTCTGGTTCCAGTTCTAATTGTTTGTATAGCAATATTTATTGCTTATCTATTTGGGAAAATCTATGGGATAGCAATAGCAGCTGTTGGAATGTTGTCTACCCTAGGAATTACTTTAGCTACAGATACTTATGGTCCTGTTGCTGACAATGCGGCAGGAATTGCTGAAATGGCAAAAATGGGAGAGGAAACAAGAAAAAGAACAGAAGAGCTTGATGCGGTAGGCAATACTACGGCTGCTATAGGTAAAGGATTTGCAATAGGGGCAGCTGCTTTAACAGCTTTAGTTTTATTAGTTAGTTATGGTTTAGTGGCTAGCATAGATATAATAAATCTTTTAACTCCTAAAACAATAATAGGTTTATTTATAGGAGGATTAATGCCATTTTTATTTTCTTCTTTAACTATTTCTTCAGTGGGAAAGGCAGCTATGAGAATGGTCCAAGAGGTGAGGAGACAGTTTAAAAAAACACCTGGTCTTTTAGAGGGTAAAGTAAAACCTGATTATGCTCGATGTATTTCAATTAGCACTGAGGCGGCCTTAAAGCAAATGGTTCTCCCAGGAGTTTTAGCTGTAGTTGCTCCTGTTATTATTGGGTTTTTGTTGGGCAAAGAAGCATTGGGAGGAATGTTAGCTTCTTCAATAGTTACTGGATTTTTATTGGCAGTAACAATGGCTAATTCTGGAGCAGCTTGGGATAATGCAAAGAAATATATAGAAGCAGGAAATTTAGGAGGAAAAGGATCCGAAACTCATAAAGCAGCTGTAGTAGGAGACACTGTTGGAGACCCTTTAAAAGATACAGCCGGTCCTAGTTTAAATATCCTTTTAAAATTAATGGCTATTATTGCCATTATTATTGCTCCTTTGTTATAGAAGTTAATTAGATAATTGATAGGTTTAATTTTGGTGCTTGCTTATAACATAAGCATTTAATCAAAATTATAATTTTAAAATAATATGAAAGTTGCTGTAAATAAATTACCTGGAAGCAAGGTAGAAATAAAAGTTGAAATTCCATCAACCCAGATGGATATCTATTTTGAAACAGCCGCCTCTAACTTAAGCAAGGATATGAAGGTAGATGGATTTCGGCCCGGGAAGGTGCCAATTGAAATAGTAGAAAAAGAGAAAGGTTCTCAAAAGGTATATGAAGAGGCCGCTAATTTAGCTATCCAGAGAACATTAGCCAAAGCCATTCTTGATAATAGGATAGAAATAGTGGGCCAGCCAGTGGATATTACTGTTTTAAAAATTGCCAGAGGAGATTCAATGGAGTATAGAGCTGTGTTTTGGGTTGTTCCCGAAGTTGTTTTAGGGCAATATAAGGGCCTGGAAATAAAAAAGAAAAAAATAAAAGTTGAAGACAGGGAGGTGGATAAAGCATTGGAATATCTTCAAAATTCAAGAGCGAAATATGTTACAGTTAACCGCCCAGCTCAAAGCGGGGATAGGGTGGAAATAAATTTTGTTGCTAGGTGTGGTGGAGTAAAAATTGAAGGAGGAGAGGATAAAAACCACCCTTTGATTATTGGTAAAGGAAATTTTATTCCTGGCTTTGAAGAACAGTTAGAAGGAATGAAAAGCGGTGAAGAGAAGAATTTTTCTTTAGTTGTGCCCAATGATTGGCCCCAGAAGAATTTAGCTGGGAAGAAATTGGATTTTGAGATAAAGATGAACCTGGTTCAAAAAAGAGAAGTGCCTTCTCTTAATGACGAGTTTGCTAGAAGTTTAGGTAAATTTGATTCATTAAATCACTTAAAAGAAAGCATTAAAGACGGACTGTTTCAAGAAAAGGAAATTAAAGAAAAAGAAAGAATAAGGTTAGAGTTAGTTGAGAAAGCAGCAGCAGATTCAAAGGTAGAAATTCCAGAGGTTCTTATTAGTATTGAAATAGAAAAAATGATAGATGAACTTAGGAATAGTACTCAATCAATAGGTTTGAGTTTTGAGAATTATCTAAAAAGTATCAATAAGACAATTGAGGATTTAAAGAAGGAGTTTAAACCTAAAGCAGAAAAAAGAGTAAAGATTGGTTTAGTTCTTAAGGCAATCGCTGAGAAAGAAAACATTAAAGTTTCCGAGGAGGAGGTTACAGAAAAAATCAACGAGACCCTTAAGCATTACTCTAGCATTGAGGAGGCAAGAAAAAACATTGACCTGGAGGCCTTGAAGAATTATACTGAAAATGTTATAAAAAACGAGAAAGTTTTTGAATTATTAGAAAAAAATGCTAAAATAAAATAAAGTTGTTTGACTAGATAATTAATAAAAAAATTATGAATTTAATACCTACAGTTATTGAAAAATCCCAATATGGAGAAAGGGCATATGATATTTACTCCCGTCTTTTAAAAGACAGGATAATTTTTCTTGGTGGTCCAATTTCCGATGCTGTAGCTAATACAATTATTGCCCAACTTTTATTTTTAGAAAATCAAGATCCCAAGAAAGATATAATAATTTACATAAATAGTCCTGGGGGAACAGTGACCGGAACCTTAGCTATGTATGATACAATGCAGTTTGTGAAATGTGATGTTTCTACAGTATGTGTTGGTATAGCTGCAAGTGGTGCTGCCTTGATTTTAGCTGGAGGGGCAAAAGGAAAAAGATTCGCTCTTCCCAATTCAGAAGTAATGATTCATCAAGTAATGGGAGAAGCTGGAGGACAGGCTACTGAAATAGAAATCTCTGCTAAACATATTTTAAAGATTAAGAATAAGCTTAATCAGATTTTAGCTAAACATACTGGTCAACCAGTGAAAAAGATTGAGAAGGATACAGATAGAGATTTTTATATGAGCGCTGAAGAGGCCAAGAAGTATGGAATTATTGATGAGATAATTAAAAAAAGATAAACCAAAAAGTAGTTTATCTTTGAATTAACCTGACTAGTGCTGATAAGCATTAGTCAGTTTTTTATAAAATAAATACAGCGAGGCCACCTTGTGAATGGTCGCCGGTAGTAGTAAAATGTGACGAGGCCACCCTGTGGGTGGTCATCCGAAGGGTGAAAAGACCTCGTTACATTAAATAACCAAGAAACAAGAAACAAACAATAACCAATAACCAAGATACAAGATACAAACAATGTCTAATTGACCTAATTATTCTAATTGACCTAATTAAATCCTAATGCCTAATGACTAATGTGTAACGAGGAAAGACCTCGTTACATACTCTCAAAGAATAAGAAAATTTTGGCTTTATAAACCCAAAAATAATGTAACGAGGAAAGACCTCGTTACATTTGTCCTCGTTACATTTGTTTTTTAGGAAAAATCTTGGGTGAATTTACAAATAAGAGTAAGTTTATAAAAATCCAAGCAAGCTTTGTCCAGTCATTTCAAATGGTTGAGGAATGCCCATTGTTTCCAGTATGGTCGGAGCAATATCAGAAAGCATACCCTGGGGTTCTTTAAACAAAATATCAATTTCTTCTTTGGTTTTTTTTCTTTGTTTTTCCTGAGCAACAAAACAAAAAGGCACTGGATTGGTTGTGTGTTCAGGATAAGGTTCTCCAGTTTTTAAGTTAATCATTTGTTCGGCATTGCCATGATCTCCAGTAATAATCAAGATAATTTTGTTTTCTTTCACCAGTTTTAACAATTGAGATAAACAGGAATCCACTGTTTCAATTGCCTTTACTGCGGCTTGAAAGTTTCCAGTATGCCCGATAATATCTGGATTAGCATAATTAACCACTGCAAGCTCAAATTGATTTGTTGTTATTTCTTGGATTAATTTTTGGGTAATTTGACTAGCAGACATTTCTGGATATTTTTCGTAGTGGGGCATTTTTGTTGAGGGAATCAAAATTCTTGTTTCGTTAGGGTATTCCTTTTCTTTTCCTCCATTGAAAAAATAAGTAACATGAGCATATTTTTCAGTTTCAGCTATCTTTAATACTTTTTTGTTGTAATTGGTTAAGAATTCTGTAATGTGGTTTTCAATTTTTATTGTTGGAAAAGCTACTTGAACAGGAAGATTTTTTTTATATTCAGTCATTGTTACAAAATATAAATTTTGAGGCATGATTCGAGGGAAATCATTGAAATCAGGAAGAACAAAGGCATAGGTTAATTGTCTTGCTCGGTCAGCTCTATAATTAAAAAAGATAACACTATCATTGTCCTGAATAAGTCCAACAGGCTTTTTTGTTTGGGGGTCAATGATTACACTGGGCTGAATGAAAGTATCGGTAAGGTTCTTATTATAAGCTGATTCAATTGCCTCAGTGGCGGTTTCAAACTTTTCACCTTTTCCTTGAGTAAGACATTCAAAAGCCCATTGAGTTCTTTCCCAGTTTTGATTTCGGTCCATTGCATAAATTCTTCCAATAATTGTGGCGATTTTTCCATCTTTTGCTTGGTTTAATCTTTCTTCAACTTGTTTAACAAGTTGAAGTGCTTGTTTTGGTGGAGCATCTTCTCCATCGCTAAAAAAATGAAGTCTAATCTTTGCAACCTTTTCTTTGGTAGCTAATTCGATAAGAGCATAAAGATGGTCAAGATAACTATGGATATTTCCAGTTGAAACCAAGCCCATTAAATGAAGACAAGAATTATTTTTCTTCACATGATTAATTGCTTGAGTTAGTGCAGGGTTTTTAAAAAAAGAACCATTTTTTATGGCTAGAAGAATTCTTGGTAATGATTGGTAGACAATTCTTCCAGAGCCAATGTTAAGATGACCCACTTCAGAGTTACCCACTTCTTTCCATGGAAGACCCACGGCTATTCCCGAGGCTTGCAAGGGAATTGCTGGATAATGAGCTATTATTTCATCAAAGGTAGGAGTTTTTGCATGAAAGATAGCATTTCCCCTTTTTTCACTGCTTAAACCCCATCCATCTAAAATTGATAAGATAATCGGTTTCATATGTTTTATTTTAACAGACATCCTCAATTTGACAATCCCAAATTAAATATAATAAGGCTATCTCGCCATGGAGAATAACCAATAACCAAGAAACAAGATACAGGAAATAAGAAATAAGATACAAGATACAAGAAACAAGATACAAACAATAACCAAGATACAAGAT
>Ga0180301_10003489_pt1 | contig 12256 bp, 5 predicted proteins | sample GuaBasSediGuay16_FD_121797 | JGI IMG/M metagenome (GOLD analysis project Ga0180301, IMG submission 121797) | Subseafloor sediment microbial communities from Guaymas Basin, Gulf of California, Mexico - Guay16, Core 4569-2, 12-15 cm | ecosystem: Environmental > Aquatic > Marine > Hydrothermal...
GCCGAGAAGCTCTTCATCTTCCCTAATACTATCTATTTTTGCTTTGGTTGTCGGCTTTATTGTTGTGAGGTCTCTGCATGGTTCAATAGACTTATTAGTTATTTCGTAGAGTCTCTTATCTATTCTAAGAAGCTTCTTGAATATCTCCATCTTATCATAACCCACTACAGGTCTAAGTATCGTTATTCCACTAACAGCATCGTCTATAACAGTAAGATTATCTATTGTTTGGCTTGCATGCTCACTGATAATCTCACCTGTCACTATAGCTCTTGCCTTTTCCCTCTCCATAATTATCCTAGCTGTACGCAGCATATATCTTTTTAGGAGGACATATGCATTTTTTGGTTTCGCCGCTATCAATATTGCTGACGCAACCCTAGTGAAATGAACAACATAAAGTTTCCTAAGCCCCTCTCATAGTAATTAAGATAGATAGTCGGCTGGATCAAAATTCACTTTGAAATCGATTTGCTGGAAGAATCGCATAATTTCGCTCTTAAGCTCGTCCACAGAAAAGAAAATTTTAAGAATAATATCTTGAAGTTCTCGGGAGTTTATTGATGTTTTCTTTTCTTCCTTGCAAGTATCTGAAGTCCAATATTAACAATGCTTGTAATGAATGCCGTAATTGCAATTACCAGTACAATCATAGAGTAAGATGGTAACGGAGCCTGTTTTTGTTGAATTTGAATTTGATACTCAGCATGACATTTGTCGTATATTGTGGTTCCATTAAAATCTAGCTTGATTTTATAATTTCCTGGCATCAGAATGGTAGTATATCTAAAAATACCGTTAGCCATTGTAGTAGTTGTTTGAGAGAATTCTTCTCCATCACTACTAGTGATGCTTATTAAAATAGGAGCATTTTCTACGCCCGATCCAAAGAAATCAACGAGTTTTCCAGTAATTTCTACGGTAGAATCTCCCGTGTTAATCGTCACATTTTCAAAGCGCGTTGGAACTAAATATATTGCCACTATGGTGGTTCTATCAACAATAGTAATTATGCGTTTTCTATCTAAAACACCGTCCTGATATCGTTTAAATTTGAAGCCAGAAATATCTTCTGGGACTTCTAGTGAGTACGTAGCGGGAGTAAGCATACATGTTGACCCAAAATGCGATCCATTAACAATGATATCAAAGTGTGTAGCTACAGTTCTATTTAACATATCAACTGCTAGAACTTGAAGTATGAATAAATCTTTTATAATTACTTCACAAGAGCCATATGTTACTCTTCCAGTGATGATAACTGCATTTGTTTCTTTGTCTATGAGCCAACTAATGTTGTTCTGAGAAACAACTTCCACTTGATCTGGAGGTGAACCATAGGTAATGAGTATTTTAAAGCTAGAATTTACTAGAATTGAAGTAATTGCGTACGGGAAATTCTCAGTCATAGTTTTTACACTTATAGATACATTCGATAAGAACGATCTCTCAAGGCTCCTGTAATCTTTTACCACTAAGTACGGAATTTCTACTTGAATTCTCTGATCGGCCTGAAGATGCACTAGTCTAGTATGTACAATTCTCCCAATAATTACTTTGAGTTTAGCTTCTTCAACAAAAGGCACTTCCGTAGGAGCACTCTCATTCAGCTTGATAATTTTATCGTTTGCGATTAAAGTTATTTCTGGCCTACTTGGATATGTAACTCCGTAGGGATTAACTACTTGAACTGTGAGAATCCGTGGATATGTTATAGAAACAAATGCATTGGGTGACATATCAATAACTAGCAGACTTTCATTTTTGCATACGAGACTATAGCCAGTACCATTTATAAATGGCTCGTATGACAAATCATAGAAAACTATAAATCGCGAATTATATGCTGAGATCACATTTAGTTTCCTATTAGCATCATCGAAGCTTAGAGTCATAGATGTATTTGATATGTAAACAATAGGAGCCCCGCGGTAATCTATGTAGTAGTCGAAGACTTTTAATACAATTGACTCTTCAGCGGAATCTAATAATATAGACACATTTACAACTATGATTCCAAATGCACTCACTTGTAGTAAATATTCACCTCCCCAGATAGTTGGTATCGTAGCGAGAGAGCCACTAGTGACTTCCGCAATAATATGAGTCTTATTTCTTAATACATACTTAAGAACTTGCGGTAAAATTACATTCTTCCCATCTTTTGTCATAAGTGTGACATAAAGCTCTCCAGCCTTATAGCTAACACGATAACCTACAATGTATTTTTCACCATGCTCTACATCAACAGTTAGATTATATGTGCCAGGAACTGACGGAGATGTAAAGGTATAGTTAAAACATCCATCAGAACCAGTTTGAATAGTTACTCCCTCAATTATCACCTGTACATCTGCTGGAATGGTAGAATTAACATAATAAATTTCGCCATACAACCATGCTGGTTCGCATGGAGCCAAAATTTCTGACTTTAAAATCAGACGCGCATAAACCTGATTAATGACCTTCGCGGCATTCACGAAAACTCTTGTTACCTTCAGATTATGTTCTGAATCTTCAGCAGATACAGTAACATTAAATATTCCACTCCAACCCCACAAAGAAATAAACTCAATTGTTAAAGATCCCCTACCACCATAGCCATCAAACCAATAGTTCGTAATCTCTTTAATTATGTCACACCCATTTAGAAGCTGAAGCTCATTCGTGACACAGTTATAAAAAAAGAACACATCACCTATCGATATATTGATCTCCGATACACTTCTCCAACCATATGGATTCCAAACCGTTACATTAATCTCGGCAACTCCACCAGCAGGTATGAAACCATTGCTGATATTTAATGCCAAGATTGAGAAATTTCCACCATAATTTGGTTGCACCTCCAATGCATAATCTCCAGGCCTAAAAGCATAAGCAACCTGATCGAGCTGATCCGCGGACCATTCATGCTCACTAAAACTCCGCGTAAATTGCTCCAGCAAATCCACCATCCACTGGGCTCTATCAAACACACGGAATATCGCTGGAATCAATGAAACATCCCAGCCACTTAGGAACTTCAAGGAGGTTGCTAGAATGATGCCAGATGAAGTTAAAGTTAGTAACAGTAAGAATGCACAGATTTTTCGCAAGTTAGTCCGCTTAGCATACATCTACTTCTCACCGTAGATGGAAATAGAAGTACACAGTTAATCGAATAGCGTTCGGACCCGACGTAAGTTGAATACTTTGGTCAAGCGGAAAGTACATTATTAAGAACTGGTCGCTGTCACAATCGTCGCTCAAATCCCCATCAGTATACAATTCAATTCCGATTTCTGATATCGTACAGTTAGTATTTATATTGAAGGAAGCAGTGATTGAAATTATGAAAACCGATGCATTCCATCTATATGTTACTTCCACATAATTTTGAAAGTGTAATCCTCCTTGGTTAATGGATTCTAAGCAATATCTTTCTATTTCAAAATGTCCAACAGAAGCTCCAATATGCATTATTATGCGTTCCAGAACAGAATCTCTTTTTTGCCAATAACTTTCATCAAAATAATCAATTCCAAAATCAAAACCAGAAACGCTGAATCCATATACATCTTTTAATGAGGGAGAATCCTGTGTTATTCCTGACAACAAATACTTATAGAACGTTTCAAGGAACTGCAAGGTTAATGGAGCCGTGAAATAAATAACATAATTTATGTCTAGGCTCTCGTTAGCACTCACACTCACCGGGGTGTCGAGAATATCATGGACGAGCAATAGATACTTACTAGCAATCCATACGAATGCGAATAGACCTACTTCTGTAATCGTTGTATTGCTCTCAAACGTAAAGGTTGCAGTTAGTGAGATCCAGTAGTGTGTGGTGTTGTACCCTCTTTCCGTTAAGGGCCCTATCGTAGCAATTCTGTTAAACAGATCGATATCACTAGGACTAGGCACTCCGGTTCCTGATCCGACAGCGATTCTACAGTTTCTGGATCCTATTCCTTCATATTCTGTGTCTATTTGCGTTCCCGTGCTTCCGTCAGTATATGTGAAAGGTAGTGGCCCTTGCGGGCTATATGTTGCTTCGCTTAGCCCCATCCAGTTATCCAGTAGTAGTGCAAAGAAATTGAGTGTGACTACCCCTGTTGTGCTTGTACTGGTCGTCTTTACCTTGCCGCTTGGGTCTACTAGCTTAGCTGTAAGCGAATGACTAATTGGGTTGTGTAGGATAGATTCTGGAGTCTGTTGCTTCGAGTTTTGTTTGAGATAGAACATAGAGGCTATGCCGAATACTAATATAATTACAATTAACAATACGAGTTTGGCTTGCTTCTTGGGGGGCATCATAATCACCTACCCCCAAGGCATAAAAAAGACAGCTTAAAACATCTAGTATCTAAAACAAAATATTGTAAAAATTTTTTAAATAACTTTATAAAGTATTACGTCCAGTCAAAAACCGCAGGCGAAATACGTATGATGCTGGCAGAACTGTTCAATCTAAATTTCTTTTTCGAATGTCAAAACGCAATTAGCGAGAAGGCTTAGATGAAACCTAATCGGCATTATCAGGCAAAACAGAAATCACAAGGCGACCGAATTTTTTTAATTAAATTTTGCTACATACTGATAGAAAGTCCTTCATTTTCTTGGAGATATCTATGGCGCGGCGTATAATGGTCTGTCTGCTTATTTATCTGTTGGTGGCTCAGTTTTGCTATTTCCTCTACGGTAATCAGCTAGTGAGCCTCCAAGATAAGCATAGCTCAGCAGGATTCACATACCAAAAGAACAGTGATGAGAGAACCTACCAAACCCATGGTGCAAAAAACAACAATATAATGTCTCAAACCAGTATGATAACAAAGCAAACAACAGGTATGAAAAATCAGAAAAACGCGAAGGGGATATATATTTGGTCCTATGATAATGAGCAAACATTTAGATACCCATATTCAAACCCTCAATTAGACATAGACCTATATAATGTTACGCTTAGACTTGAAGGTATTTTACCAACAAATATTATGCTGTGGGGGACGCTATTTGAAGATGTGGACTTGGACGGCTACTTGGAGCTCTATGTATGTAATGGAACACATATTGCTTTAGTGGATATTGACGGTGAAGAACAAAGATGGATCGCCTATGTTCCAGGAGAATCGACAACAGGTTGTTGTTGGCCGGCTTGGTTAACAGTGCTCTATGACATCGATAATGATGGTGTCGTGGAAGCACTAGTAGGAAGAAGACATAATAACCCACAGGACAACTCTCTTAACATGTACTTTGTAGATGACAATGGTACCATAGTTAGAACAATAAGTAGGCTTGGTGGGTACGCATACGATGGGAGTTCAATAACTTACATTGCTAATGGGTATGACAGCGGAATTCGGCCCGAATATATTGCTGACTTTAACAACGATGGTAGACTTGAAATTCTCTCTGCAATCGGTGCTGGCTACTCCGCGGAGCCAAGAGGGGTTATACTAACAGATCTTGAGTCTGGAGATGAGATATACTGGTATGATTTCGGCCCGGCGGTTTGGTGTGGGATGCTCTCCATTGTGAAAGTAGATGGAGTATGGTATGGTGTTCTTGGTGGGGCTCAAGTAAATAATGGTGGATTTGGATATGGTGTTAATGGTACTGGAACGTACACCCGCGATAATTATGTTTATGTCTCGATAATACGCCTAGAAAATGGCTCCGAAATCATGGCTACTGGTCTTGGCGATGGGCGTGGTGCGCATCCAATTGTGGGTGATGTGAACGGTGATAGTATTCCAGAGGCAATATTCTGCTACTTTGGTGACTACTATTATCCAGATACGTGTAGGGTACTGATATATTCTCTTGATGGGTCACTTTTAAAGGAGTATACTCTCCATTATACCAGTCATTCACCCCCATCAGTTCTTGGTCTCGGTGATTTTGATGGTGACGGTATATTTGAGATTGTCGCTCCATCTGATGATTCATGCATATCCATTGTGGATTATTTTGACGGTGTTGTTGCTACGAGGACATTAGGGGAGAGAGGAAGGTTGCCAGAAGCTATAAATGATTTCGATGGCGATGGTAGAGATGAGATCCTTGTTAGGGATAGTGGCTATATTCTTGTTCTGAATGGCAGTCTTGGTGTTGAGACCAGCTACTATGTTGGTGGCTCTTTCAGTTTTCGTGTTGTTGATTTTGATAATGATGATATTAACGAAATTATTGTTCTTAATGAAACTGATGTTCTTGTGTACGACTACCTCCCAACATATCCTTGGGGAGACAGCGACAGTGATGGGATACCAAACTACTTAGACATTCCCAATTTTGACACTGTAAAGATCATAAGTGATGAAGACACTATTTTTAGTTGGCCTTTTGAGCTTAGATGGCCCGTTAATATATATGCTATACTCCCATCAACAAACTATTCGTATATGCTTAATGGACTCTATGAGTGGGGCGTTAGAGAGACTGAAGAGTATCAATGTATGCTTCCAATAGTCATAGAACTTCCAAACATTGGTGGCCTTGTAGATTGGCTTAAGAGTTATGCATGGTGGCTTATTGATGATATACTTGGGGATGTTGAGTATCACTTGAGTTCTGATGGCAAAATGCGATTATTGCTATTCTACAAGTCTGGCGAAGCAGACTTGCTTTCGGCTGTCAAAAATTCGATCAGCATGATTATCGATGGGCTTAAAGACGAAATCATTGACTTAATTCTTGACTTTCTCGAGAACTATGATATAGAGCTATATACACTAAGGGCCTGCCTCTCTGCATGTTGTCTGTTTGATTCATCAGAGATCGTGGAGAAAGTGCAACTCTTTAAGAGACTACTATTTGATCTTCTCGATATTATTTTATCGATTTGCAAGGTGTTCTTTGGTTATGCTGTAAGTATTAAGAACCTTCTCGTGAAGTCCGTGGATCTCGTGCTGGAAATCCTAGTTTTGTTGAAGATCAAGAATGGAATAATAGATGTGCTAAAACTAGTAATGGATGCTGTGGATCCACCAGGCCACAGAGTGGTGCTCGAACTTTACAATAAAACGGACAATAGACTCCTGTTGGGCTACAATCAGACAAATGACTCTGATATCTCAGTATTTGAGCATGGCATATATCTAAGTGGCAACGATACGGCCATAATGATATTGCAGAGGAACATGACAGACTATAAGATAGCAGTGCGCCACGTAGCATCTCGAAGCGAAAAATATGATGAACTCAGCATGCAAGCGCTTCCATACATGCTAACAGTGTGGGATCCGAAGGTGAACCAGACATTGGTTGTTGGTGGATACATTCAGCAAAACGAAACACACACATCAACGATATCCGCGGACGAAACTGGGACTTATCTCAATCATTTGAGGCTGTACGTAGAATTCTCAACGCAAATTGTTGAATCGGGAAACCAAGTAACAATATCAATAAGAACTACAGATCAGAGTGGAAACCCCATAAGCGTCAGTGTCTTCGTGCTTATAAATGGCCAGAACATATCAGCAACTGAGGTGGAAACTGGAGTTTATGATGTTACGATTGGTACCACTGGGCTATATGGCGACTACAAGGTGATAATCTACACAAGTGCTCCTGCAGGCTACCTGCCAGACACATATTCATATAGACTAAGTATAGTGGATACTAGACCCCCGTACGTAGAAATCCTCATGGCGAACAACACACTGTTAAACACATCATCTCCGACAGCTGAATGGCAGGCCCTAGATAACGGAAGTGGCATCGCATACTTTCTCATCAAGCTTGATGACGGAGCATGGATAAATACTACTCAAACAAGCTACACATTCACCAATATTCCTGATGGAAAGCATCTACTGGTGGTCAGGGCAGTTGACAAGGCCGGAAATATCGCTGAGTCATCAGTAGTATTTATAGTGGACACCAAACCCCCAACACTAACAATTCTCACTGAAAATGGAACAACCTTTGAGACTTCATCTCCAACAATAGAATGGAGAGCCGAGGATGAGAATGGAATCGCATACTACTTAGTCAGACTGGACGATGGAGACTGGATAAACACAACAGCCACAGGCTACACATTCAAGGATATACCTGAAGGAGAACATACTGTGACAATTAAAGCGGTAGATAAAGCTGGGAATGCAGCCAAAGCAACCGTAATATTTAATGTAACTGAGCGAGTCGCGGGTATTTCTCCACTACTACTAATTATGTGTGCCGTAATATTTGTTGTTGGCATCGTGTTAACCATACACTTTATAAGGAAGAGGGGTCAGACGACTGTAAATTAGCATAGGGATTTCTCTTGTAATTCATATTTTTTCCAGCAGTATCTTAAAAATCATTTTGGACCCATTTTGTGCCCAGTAAGAATTTTTTGTATCCAAAACGTTTCATCGCGATTCCGCGGTCTGTTGGGCTAATTGATTTTAGTTTTGTGTCACTTAGTTCTCTTGGCCAAGATTCTTCGGAGACTCAGCTATGGTATCAGAAAGAAAGAATATTAAAGTCGGTAAAATTGGAAATAATTGGAAGGGTCAAAAAGAGCCGAGTGATTAGCAAGAAAGCGTTACTAAAATATGCTGAACTAAAAAATGTGCCCGCCACAGGTAGAAGAAAAGACGAAATAATACAGAGGCTTGTCGATGTCGCAATTCCGTTTACATAGGCTCGATTTAGAGGCCAGAATATAGAGTGATAGCTCGACCAGCGTTTAGAAATTGAATCCAACACAGAAGGCTAGAGGCGACCAGTGGATTATGGCACAGAACAACAATAACAAGATACTACGAGGGGAGAATCCCAACACGACAAGGACCACTCGAACAATTCAAGAGAAAACCCCAAGCAATCCTTAGGAGAGAGCTAAGATATAATACGGAGAACTTCCTGGAGATAATGCGTCGCCTCGCAGACGAGCACCTGGAGTTACGCAGAGAACGTTGAGACAATAACAAGGATACTACTGCGGACAGAAGAGGAAGAAGAGGAAGCTGAAACCGAGGAAGAAGCCACCGAAGAACAGCAACAGAAACACCAACAACAGCAGGAACAAACAACAAACCCGAATGCATAGAACGCAAAGCGACACAGAATACATGCGATTTCTCGAATGTATGGAACGCATAGCGATTCGGGCTAGAATTGATCCTGGCAACATCTATCTGGAGTTTCTGCACAAAGCCACCATGAAACCCCCAACGTTTGGGTTTTCAGCATAGGTTTTTATCTGAATATGTAGTTTCTGCACAGTGCAGAAAGTTTTTGCACATTTGGGAAAAGTTCCTGCACAGGCTCCAAAGAGTTTATGCCTTTTCTGTCCCACGCTTTGCCCGTTGTGGCTTGTTTGAGCAGGAAAGTTCTTGCACATTCTGCACAGTTTTTGCACGGTATGAATCATTTTGCACGTGCGTAGTTGGGAAGAGCTGCATCTGTTGGGCTTTTGTGTTTTTGTTGCCTTTAGCCTTCTGTGTTGGATTCAATTTCTAAACGCTGGTCGAGCTATCACTCTATATTCTGGCCTCTAAATCGAGCCTATGTAAACGGAATTGCGACGAGCAAAACTGTATCATGCCAGCTAGCATAATGGCGAACCCAAGAATAGTAAGGATAATACCTACAATCTACACGAAAAATCCATCTATAGGCGAATACAAACATGATATATCGATGAGACTAAGTATTATCATTATATCTAACGTGCCAACAATAAGCTAACACAGCGACACACCCAAAGATAAGGTCCTGCCTTGCTCATAGAGATTCTTAGTTTTAAACAAGGTGTAGGTAGCTAACAGAACCAGCACAATAGTAGATAAATATAGCAGAAACAATATATCCATTCTCATCACACTCCGAAGTATCTATAATATCTAATAGGTAAACGCTATTTTTACAGATTGTATATAGAAAACAAAGATAATATTTGTTTTGTTGAGAAAATATTTAAATATCCTTTTTTCGGGTTTTATTAGTTAGATAAGCTACCATGAGGTGAGCTCCATGGGTGTCCATGAAAACACTTCCTGAGATCCGTATTTTTCGCCGCTATCGGCTTCTAGGTAGTAAGTATTATAGGAGCATCTTCTGCATCCAAGCAACAATTCTAAAAGCTGTGCGAGACTTCTTATATTCAAGAGGGTTCATAGAGCTACTTGCACCAGTCATAGCACCTGTAACTGACCCCGGGATCCGTCTTGCACAAGAATTCGCATTTGATTTCTATGGGGAAAGAGCTGTCCTTGTGACAAGCGTAATACTGTATAAGTTTGCTGGACTAAAAATACATGATAAAGTATTCTTTGTTGCTCCCAACATTAGGAAGGAGCCTGAAAGACTATTTGATTTCAGCAGATCGCTTGCGGAGTTCAGGCAAATAGACATAGAGGTCGCATACGCATCACTAGACGAAATAATAAGTCTATCTGAAGATCTAATAATCTATGTGTTAGAGGAAGTTAAAAGAAGACGAAAAGAAGAACTAGAGTACCTCGGCAGAGAACTTAGGATACCTACGAAACCCTTTAAGCGACTGAGCTATCGCGAAGCTGTCGAGATAATACGTGCAGAGGGATACGAGCTAGAGGAGACCGGTGAGCTGTCAGCTCAGGCGGAGGAGTATTTGTCAAGAATGCATAGGGAACCATTCTGGATAATAGGGTATCCTCCACAATCAAGAGGATTCTACTACAAGAAGAAGAGTGATGATGAGCTCCTAGACTTCGACCTAATATATCCAGAGGGCTTTGGAGAGGGTGCATCGGGAGGGGAAAGGGAAACCGATCCTTGGAGAGCTCGGAGCAGGATGCTAGAAACAGGGGTGGATCCACGCAAATACACATGGTTCCTCGAAATGCTAACGGACGGTATTCCTCCCTGTTCTGGGATAGGATTGGGGGTTGAGCGTCTAACCAGATACGTCACGGGGGTTAGAGAGATAATAGACGTGATACCGTTCCCTAAGGCGCCGGGATACCTCGGTATATAAAGAGAGGGAGAAGAATGGTAATGGAGGACATAAAGAGTTTGATTAGAAGTAAGGATATCAATGATATCCTTATATTTTTTACTGATCTCGCAGGAAGGCTCAGAACAATCCATATGTCAGCAAAAAGATTTTTAGGTCGACTAGAACATGGGGATGTCATCCTTGGCTTCGATGGTTCATCAGTGGAGGGGTTTCTCAGAATTGAAGGTTCTGACGCTGAACTAGCGGTTGAAGTAGCATCAGCATTTGTGTTCCCCGAAGAGATTCTTGGCTTCAAAACCATGGTATTTATTGGGGAGATAATCGATGAACAAAATCAATATTGTCCACGGAGATTAGCAAAGAGGGTAGAGAGCCTCGTAGAAGATTTTGGTTTCACGAGAGCTCTAATATCACCCGAAATAGAATTTTTCTTGCTCAAGAAAACACAGATTCTTTGGGATAGAACATCAGCTCAGGGTAGAGAACACTACCATGTCCTAATTGAGAACATAGATGCATCCATGTATTTGCCAAGAGGCAGAAATGCATACATGACGACTTTTGAGGATTGCACACTTGAGTACAGAATTACTCTTAAAAATATCCTAGAGATAATTGGTATCGAGGTTGAGAGGACACATCATGAAGTCGCCTCTGGACAGATTGAGTTCTCATTACTACCACAAAACATTGTGAAAATGGCTGATATCTATCAGATATTTAAATTTGTTGCGAAGAAGGTAGCAAGAAACATGGGTTTAGTCGCATCGTTTATGCCGAAGATATTTCCAGATGAGAATGGTAATGGACTCCATCTACATGTAAGTCTGTGGAGGGGAGACAGAAACGTTTTTTACGATGATGAAGTACCAACAAAACTCAGCAAGGAGGCTCTATGGTTTATTGGAGGAGTCCTAAAGCACGCAAAAGCTCTCTCTGCAATACTGGCACCAACAGTGAACTCTTACAAGAGACTCATTCCAGGATTTGAGGCACCAACATATATATGCTGGGGCATAGGAAACAGATCTGTCCTAATAAGAGTACCTAGCTATGGTCATATAAATGAGGAGACAAAACGTATAGAAATACGTTTTCCAGATCCATCAATAAACCCGTACCTAGCGTTTTCCGCGATAATAGTTGCAGGATTAGATGGGATAAGAAACAAAATGGATCCTGGTCAAGTCATAGAAGAAGATATCTATGAGTTCTCACAGGAAGAACTTGAAGGGAGATCTATTGAAACCCTACCAAGAAGCTTAGAGGAAGCTATTGATTATCTCGCAGCAGACAAAATACTGAAACATTATTTAGGATCGGAAC
>Ga0180301_10003490_pt1 | contig 12255 bp, 11 predicted proteins | sample GuaBasSediGuay16_FD_121797 | JGI IMG/M metagenome (GOLD analysis project Ga0180301, IMG submission 121797) | Subseafloor sediment microbial communities from Guaymas Basin, Gulf of California, Mexico - Guay16, Core 4569-2, 12-15 cm | ecosystem: Environmental > Aquatic > Marine > Hydrothermal...
ATGAGTTGCTTTACAAACCAGGACAGCGTAAACCGAATAATCTATGCGATACTAAGGCGCTTAAATAACAAGTGGGAGGATAAGCCATTAAAAGAATTTACACAATTTATTTGACATTACCCTTACCTATAATTTGAGAATATTTACCAATCAGAAAACTGCTTCTTATTTAATCCAGAAAGCTAAATTTATTACTTTATCTTCCAATAAGCCAAGGAAAAAATTTCAATGCAGTTGTAACTCTTTAACTATCAAAGGGTAATTGCGAAGGGAAACGTCCCCCATTTATTCTAAAGGGGTGTTGAGGTAAGTGGGGGGTTCTTTTTCGATGAGGGTGTAAAAATTCCTCAGGTGCATCCTGAATAAACTGTCAAAATCACGGTTTTTCTCGCCGTACCACCAAAACCAGTCGCTTCCTTCGGCAATATAAATCTGCCGGTAAGCGAGTTTGCGCTTTGCATCATCTAATTGTAACTTAGAATCATCCAATCCCTTTCGCGCCTGCGCCAGGTATTCCCAGGCCTTGTTCTTAAAAGGGTTATTAATCCATTTAAAAAAATCAGTATAAATCCAGGAGCCTGCGCTGATGCGCCGGATCTGGTTTTTCGGCGGATGGCTGGCGAGGTAATCTTTAACGGTTATAGTCTTGACAAAATCGCTCTCGGATAATCTCTGATAAAGCTGTTCCAAGAAATCATGTCCGTCGTTCAGGTAATATTCCCAGGCATTCTCTCCATCCATAGCCACAGTAACTAAAATATCCTGCTGATTAAAAGATTGGTTAATATTCTTGAGGTGTTCCATAAAATTATTCACTGCGTCTTTTGCGCTTAAATGGTAATAAGTGAAGCCGATTAAATCCGAAAGATTACGGTCGCGGAAAACCACGTTTAAGGTGCCATCTTTTCTTTTTAAAACATGCGGCTGGTATAAAAGGCGGGTATCCCTCTTCTTCTTTTTCAACGATTTAAAAAGAATCCCCTCATCGCAAACTATCCAGTTAATCCCTGACTGGATCATAAACGGAATAACGTGTTCGCTTACTGCCTCTTCTGAAGGCCACATGCCTGCGGCGGTAAAACCGAATTTCTCCTTAAAAAAATCCACTGCCGCTTGAATCTGCGCTTTTGCGTCCTGGGGATAAGAAAACTGCACATTGGGCAAGGTAGCCCTGAGGTTTACCTCCCTGGCAATATTGGTATTATATAATAAAGGCAAGATCGGATGGTAAAAAGGAGTAAAAGTAAATTCTACCTGATGGTTGGAGACTATTTTTTTATAATAAGGCATGATTTCTTTTAAGATCCCGATCTGCGCGTCTAAAACAGCTTTCTTCTCCTTTTCAGTGTAAAAACGCCCCTTGTCCACGATTGCCTTTAATTGCGGCCGCTCTTTTCTAAAATACGGGTCTATCCAGCTTAAGTTAAACCAAACCTGAAGGTCGAGAAAATCCTGGGTATTAAATTCCTGATTCTGTTCTTTTTTAAGTATCAGCTGAAAATAGCGCGGACTGCGGCAGATTACATTGTCCCGGCTGATGGAAAAAAATCTCTCCAAAATAAATCTTTTATCTTCTGCGGATAACTGCGCTGCCGGCTTATAGGATAACTCCAGCCACTGGTCTTTAATCTGGCCGTTAGCATAATCCAAGACCTGTTCGATTAGCGATGGGACGAAATTGAAGGTCAGGTTTATTGCCGGAAACTTCTCCAGCATCTTGACCATATCCAGGTAATCTTTGGTCCCGTGCAGGCGCACCCAGGGCGCAGCTGTCTCATGCGTAAGCAGGTTCTTGTAGTAAGGCTGGTGCATATGAAAGATTATTGCTAGATATAGCATGCCTATGAGTGTGTTAGTACGGAGTACGAAGTACCGAGTACGGTGTAGGGAAAAAAATAATCAAAGTTTTTTACACATATTTACTAACATGCCACAAATATGATTAATCATTGTTAGTAAATATTCAAATTTAGTCTTATCAATATAACCTAATTCTTGAGCAATGAAAACTTGAGTCTCTAATTCTGCTGAAGAACCTAAGGCAACATTAAGAAACTGTTTCTGCTCCTTATTATACCTTCTTCTGTACCCTTCTGCAATATTTGATGAGATTGAAATTGCTGCTCTCTTCATTTGCGAAGAAAGCGCGTATTCTTCTCCTTTGGGGAAAATTTGGGAAATGCGGTAAACTTCTTTTTAACTACCTCTATACTTTTCTGCCAAACCCTTAACTCTCTGAAGCTCTTTATCTTTGTTTCCATAATGCCCTCCTTTTTTCGTTTATTCTTACTCTAATAGACGAATAAGGAAGGCAAATCTAACAATATTTTTACTCCCTACACGGTACACGGTATACCGTACTCTACTTGGTACTCCGTACTCGTTACACCGTACACAAAAAAAAGCCCCCGGAGTCTCCTCCAGGGGCTTAATTTGTCATAACTTTCTTAGAAAGTAACCTTCATTGAGCCGATTACCTGGCTGGCACGTTTTCTGTTAAGTTTGTCAAATACCTCACCCGGGAAGAATACCCCGCTGTTTAAGACGAACTGCACGTCTTCGGTATAATCATAAGTGATTACTAGGTCGAGTTCATCAGCTAGATGCCTCTTTCCGATTCTGCAGGTTGTATTAGCGTCACTGGCAACTCCACTAAGGATTCTAGTTACGGTGCCGTCTCCGCCGCTGGCCTGATTAAAGGGCTGAATCATTCTCAAGTTATACCAGTCTAATTTGACGGTAACATCATCCATCGGTCTCAAAGATCCGCCTAAATTAAATAACCGGCAGTTAGAGAAACCAAGGATTTTGTTAAAGATTGTTCCGCCGGCCTGGTCTTCAAACATCGCATCCCAACCTTTGTAATGACGATTATTATTCAGGTCCTTATCGCCGGATAGCTCGGTATAGCTCATATTAATCATTGGCGTATACTTTACATCAGGCATCATATAAAGAGAAGTAATTTGATATCCATAAGCCTGGTGTCTGTATTTTTCACCTGCGGTTCTTACTGAATCATTCGGATACAATGTATTATTATCTACATGATCTCCGAACTGATAAGCACCCTCTAATCCTAAAGTAAGATTCTTAATGCCGGTAAATACTCCTCTTACACCAGTAACATTAAGCCTCTCGCCCTGATTCCAGTCATCTGTCAAGCCAGTACTGCCTACTTCTCTATCTCTTGACCAGATATATGCTTCAGCAGTAAAATCATTATTCACCCTGTAATTCGCATTTACACCTGATAACTTGACATCATCTGCTCTTGTTGTGGTATTTTCTTCAATTTGCGCATGGACTATATCAATAACTAATGGGTCATAATCAAGAATCATTTTGATGGCATCAAAAGATTTACGTAGGCTTAAATCGGTTAAGGTTGTGGGTAGCGGAGTAGCTGTAGCTGCTATGCCATTGCCATCATAATCACCGATAATCAAAGCATTGCCATACCTGAGTTCCTGACGACCTACAACTAAAGTTATCGGATAGCCTGCGAGTTCTCTTAAGGTGATATACGCAAGGTCCATATCCACATTAGTTGTATTGTCATCCTCATCTCCCCAAAGTCTCTCACTTAACAATCTCATGGTTGCAGAAACATTATCAGTAAGGTCAGCATCTACCTGTACGCGTGCAGCGCCAATTATACCTCTTTCATGCTCAGCAGTATCATCTGTCTGAAAGGAATTTCTAGCTACTGCCTGCACCTGTATATCGCCGCCTAACTTGACATTTTGGACTTCTGCGTATGCAGAAACCGCAATGCCTACTACAAACATAGCAACCAGAATCATTATAAAGCGTTTACTCATTTTCTGTTACCCTCCTTTGATATGCTGCGTTTACTTTGGATATGTTAACTAGGTCTATTTCCTAGGATAATTACCTATATTTATATATGGCACTGGATTTTGGTTGACCTAAGACTCTTATTATTCACCTCCTTTTTGCCTGAGATTAAAGCCAACTCCAGCGATATAACCTTATTGTGTCTTTTTTAACATATATGCCTATGTTTGTCAAGAATTTTTTTGCCTGTTAAATAAAAATAAAAAACCTTTTTTCCGTAAGCAAAAGAAAGCATTAAACGTGCCCTACGCTCTTACTTACCTCCTTATAAATCTTATTTAACTCCTGCTGGTTTAAACCGCAACGCCTAGCCATTCCTGCCAGTTCTTCGGGAGCGATAATATCATCAGGAGTATGGCTGTCGTTGTTCAGAATTAACTTCGCCCCGATTTTTAAGGCGTGCTCTACCAAGTAGGAATTGGTTTCAGAGTGGTTGTGGCGTGAGGTCACCTCAAGGAATATGTCTCTTTTCTTGGCCAGCAGGATTTCGGCATCACTAATCAGGCCGGGATGGGCTAAAATATCGATATCCGCTTCTAAGGCTGCTTTATTTGTGCCTTTTGCTACCGGCTCAGCTGTGGTTTCGCCATGGGCAACAATCACCTTTATGCCGCAGTCGCGCGCGTACTTTGCCAATGGTTTGAATTGGCTAAGAGGAAGATGCGTTAATTCGATTCCGGGTAAGACTTTTATCTTTGAAGTTTTCGGCCAGTGTTGGGTGAATTTGAGGATTGCCTGGATATTGTAATCGATATTGCTGTAATCAGCGTGGTCGGTAATAGCAATTGTTTTGTAACCGCAAGCCGCATAGCGCACAGCAACCTCTGAAGGCAGCAAAACCCCGTCGCTGAGTAATGAGTGGGTGTGCAGGTCAAGCATAATTTTTCAAAATATCCTTTATTCCGTCTATCCAGCCAAGAATCTTTGAGATTAAATCTCTACTGTGGATTTTTATTACACAAGTGCCTTCGTATAGCTTATTTTTTCTGTTACTAAAAATAGTTGGTTTTATATACGGCTTATTAAATTGAGTAAGGGGCACTGATGTAGCTTTACTCCAAAAGTCAAGATAGTTTTCTTTTACGTGCAGCGAATGCACAAAAAGTCCTATTCTGAATTTAGATTCGGGAATATTACAAAATTCCCTAAACCATCTCATCATTAAAGTTATCATATCTGGATCGGAATTAGTAAACTGAACCTCTCCTGAGCGCTTATCACCCTCTGCCCAATAAAGCATCAATCCTGCGAGAAATAAAGGGTTGCCAAGCCTGGTTAAAACTTCTTTTTTAGCGCTCTCTCTTATTTGATTATGATAAGCTATGCTTCTAGCTTGAATCTTCTTTGCTCCTAAGTAAGCAGTTGCCTGCAATCGAGTTAGCCGCTTCTTTTGTTCGGTTGTCAATTCAATATTTTTAAGCCATTTACTTAATGTTGATTTACTGACATTATTAATAGATTGCCTTATTTCAGAATAACTGAACCCTTTTCTTCTTAACTCTATTGCTTTTATTTTTTTCGAAAAATCCATTTTTATTTATAATTCCTGGTGCGCCTGGGTGGACTCGAACCACCCGCTGACGGGCCTTAGGAGGGCCCCGCTCTATCCAAAATGAGCTACAGGCGCATCTTTTAATATTTTATCAAAGAAAGGAGCGGGAATTCCGTAAGTTTCTCCGCGCCCTTTAATTCCGTTAATTCAATAAGAAAGGCAATACCGACAATTTCTCCCTGCAGCTGCTTTACTAAATCCGTTACCGCCTTTATTGTACCGCCGGTAGCCAGCAAATCATCAACAATCAGGACTTTTTCATTAGGCTTGATAGAATCGTGATGAATCTCTAAAGTGTCTGAGCCGTACTCTAAATCATAAGTGACGGAGTTAGTTTTGTAGGGCAGCTTCCCTTTTTTACGCACCGGCACAAAAGCAGCGCCAATCTTATAAGCAACAATAGCACCAAAAATAAATCCTCTAGCTTCCACCGCGACTACCGCGTCGATTTTTTTATCTTTATAGGGCGCGGCGATCTGATCAATTGCTTTGCGGAATGCTTTCTTATCCTGTAATAAAGTGGTGATGTCGCGGAAAAGAATGCCCGGCTTGGGAAAATCAGGGATACTTCTTATATAATCGGCAAGTATTTTTTTCTCCGGCATAACAAACTCCTTTTTTTAATCGGCTATTCCATATTCATCATTGTTGTTTCTCTCTGCTGGATAAATTTTTTCAGTTTTTTCAAGGCCTGCTCTTCAATCTGGCGCACCCTCTCGCGGGAGACCTTAAGGGTTTTAGAAACTTCTGCCAGCGTATGTGTTGTACCGTTTACTAATCCAAAACGCATATCCAATACTTTTCTTTCGCGGTCAGACATAATCATCAAAAGATTTTCTATGTTTTCCTTATTCAGGATGCTTTCGATTTCCTTATCGGGAGACTTAGCAGTCTGGTCCTCAACTAAATCAATAACCTGGCCGCCGTCTTCATCGCCCACCGGCGCCTCCAGCGACGAAGTCTTTGCAGAAAGCCAGAAATTTATTTGTTTTACTTTGCTCTGAGAGAGTTTTAATTTTTTGGCGATCTCTTTATCAGTGGGCAGGCGTTTTAATTTTTGAGAGAGGCGCTCCGAGGTCTTCTTCCATTTTGCAATCAGCTCGTTCATGTAAACCGGCATGCGTATGACTTTTCCCTGGTCGAATATCGAACGGGTAATCGCCTGCTTTATCCACCAGGCAGCGTAAGTAGAAAAACGAAATCCCTTGCGTGGGTTAAATTTATCCACTGCTTTCATTAGGCCTAAATTACCCTCTTCAATTAAGTCCAGCATCGGGATACCTAAGTGCACATAACGTTTGGCTATTTTTATTACCAGGCGAAGATTTGAACGGATCATTCTCATGCGCGCTTTCTCATCGCCTTTTCTGACTCTTCTGCTTAGTTGAATTTCCTCTTTCGGCGTTAACAGCGGAATATGCCTTATATCTTTAAGGTATGTTCTTAATGCTTCCATGCTTTCCTCGCTTTGCCCGGAAAACTACCGAGTAGGGCGTAAGGCGTTAAAAAAATCTTTAATTATTTACGGTATTTCAAGGTTGACTGCGCCGCAGCTAATGTGGCAATCGGAACCCTAAACGGAGAACAACTTACGTAATTCATGCCTACGCGATGGCAGAACTCTACAGATTTTGGTTCTCCGCCGTGTTCTCCGCAAATACCTATTTCTAAACCCTTATACATTTTGCGGCCGCGCTGAATACCTAATTTTATTAATTCTCCGATCCCTTCCTGGTCTATGCTTTGAAAAGGATCCTCGGGCAAAATACCTTTTTTGATATATTCCGGCAAAAACCCGCCGATATCATCACGCGAAAATCCAAAACCCATCTGGGTCAGGTCATTGGTGCCGAATGAGAAAAATCCCGCAACCTGCGCCAGCCTGTCTGCTACGAAACAGGCGCGCGGAATCTCAATCATGGTGCCGAACATATATTTAATCTTCCTTAAGCCGTGTTTTTGCAGGACTTCGTCATAGACTTTTTCGGCCAGCGCCTTCTGGTTTTCCAATTCCTTGAGTTCTCCGACAACAGGGATCATGATTTCCGGATAAGGATTTTTATTTTCCTTGATTAATTCCGCTGCTGCTTCCAGAATCGCCCTGATCTGCATCCGGCTAACTTCCGGATAAGTCACGCCCAGGCGTACGCCGCGGTGGCCCATCATCGGGTTTGATTCATGTAAAGCTTCGGCGCGCTGCGATAATTCGCTAATCGTGATATTTAATTCCTCTGCCAGTTGTTCCAATTTTTCCTTGTCGCGGGGAACGAATTCATGCAAAGGCGGATCAAGCAGGCGGATTACTACCGGCAGGCCATCCATTGCCTCCAGCGTCTGCTTAATATCTTTTTTTACGTAAGGGAATAATTCATCCAGGGCTTCCTTGCGCTCTTCTTCGGTCTTTGACATAATCATCTTGCGCAGCCTGAATAACGGTTCTTCTGAACCTTTGCCGTAAAACATATGCTCTGTCCTGAACAGGCCGATTCCCTCTGCGCCGAACTGCCTGGCTTTTTTAGCGTCAGAAGGAGTATCGGCGTTGGTGCGGATGCCCAGCTTCTTCAAGGAACGACAAATTTTTAAGAATTCATACAGGGCCTTGTTTTCTGCGCCAGCACCCATCATCGGAAGCTGGCCTTCATAAACATTTCCCTTGGTGCCGTTTAAGGTAATCCAGTCGCCTTCTTTAAAGGTTTTTCCGTCAACAGACATTTCCTTATTTTCATAGTCCACATGCAGCGCACCGCAGCCGACAATGCAGCATTTTCCCCAGCCTCGGGCAACAAGTGCGGCGTGCGAAGTCATTCCTCCGCGTGCGGTGAGGATTGCCTGGGCCGCGCGCATGCCCTCTACGTCTTCGGGATTAGTTTCCTCGCGCACCAGGATTACTTTCTTAGCCTGCTTTGCCCATTCTACGGCGTCAGGCGCGTTAAAAACAATCTGGCCGCTGGCGCCACCCGGGCCGGCAGGTAAACCATGAGCTAAAGGTTTGTGCGTTTTCTCTACTTTGGGGTCGATAATCGGGTGTAGCAATTCATCCAGCTGCGCGGGAGTTACGCGCATTACTGCCTCTTCCTTTTTGATTAATTTCTCCTTTACCATATCCAGTGCCATACGGATTGCCGCCGGGCCGTTACGCTTGCCCACACGGCACTGCAGCATAAAAAGGCGGCCTTTCTCGATAGTGAATTCTATATCCTGCATGTCATGATAATGCTCCTCCAGGCGGCGCTGGATATCGAATAATTCCTTGTAAATCTTGGGCATCTTTTTTTCCAGCGAAACCAAATTTTTATTGTGCTCTGATTTAGAGTATTCGTTTATGGGAGCGGGCGTGCGGATTCCGGCGACTACGTCTTCGCCCTGGGCATTAATCAGGTATTCGCCGTAGAATTTGTTTTCGCCGTTTCCGGGATTGCGGGTAAAGGCAACTCCAGTTGCCGAATCTTCCCCCATATTTCCGAAAACCATGGTCTGCACATTAACCGCAGTGCCCCAATCGTCGGGAATTCCTTCTATCCGGCGGTAGCTGACTGCGCGTTTTCCGTTCCAGGAAGCAAAAACCGCGCCTATCCCTCCCCAGAGCTGCTCCATTGCGGTATCCGGAAAATCTTTCTTTAATACTTCTTTGACTTTGGCCTTATATTGCTGGCAGAGTTTTTTCAGGTCATCAGCAGTCAATTCGATATCCAAGGTATAACCCTTTTCCTTTTTCATTGCGTTCATTATTTTTTCTAACTGCCTGCGGATTCCCTGGTCTTCTTCAGGCTCGATGCCGGCGGCTTTTTCCATAACCACGTCGGAATACATAGTGATCAGGCGGCGGTAGGCATCATAAACAAAACGCTCATTGCCTTTGCTCTGCCTAATCAGGCCGGGAATGGTTTTCTCGGTTAAGCCTATGTTTAAAACCGTCTCCATCATGCCGGGCATTGACTTGCGCGCGCCCGAACGCACGGAAACTAAAAGCGGGTTCTGGGAATCCCCGAATTTTTTCTTCATTAAATTTTCGACTTTCCCAAGGGCCTTCTCAACTTCTTCTCTCAGGCCTTTGGGGTAAGATTTTTTAGTATCATAATAAGTGCAGACTTCGGTGGTAATAGTGAATCCCGGCGGAACCGGAAGGCGCAAATCTTTGTGCCCGGCCATCTCTGCCAGGTTTGCGCCTTTGCCGCCTAAAAGATTTTTCATGTCGCCGTTACCGTCTGCTTTTCCTCCGCCAAAGAAGTAAACATTCTTTTTCGCCATCTCTTCTCCTTTTTGGGGACGTTTCTACCTCCCCTAACTCTTTGATTAACAATATGTTACAAAAAATTCTGTTTGAAGTTTATTCTTGGACTATTAGTTAAGAATTTATTTAAAATTTGCTGCAACCGACAAAACTGAGACTCTGTTCTAAATTTTTCGTAACTCTTTATATAGCAATAAGTTCAGGAGGATAGAAACGTCCCCAAGTAGTTTTGGAGTTGGTTGATATTGACGCGTTCCTGCTGCATGGTATCGCGGCTGCGCACGGTCACTTGTTTATCCTCCAGAGACTGCACATCTATGGTAACGCAGAATAATGTCCCAACCTCATCCTGCCTGCGGTAAAGCTTGCCGATTGCCGCAGTGTCATCATAAACCGTAATGAAACTTTTCTTTAAGCCGGAAGCGATTTTTTTAGCCAGCTCTACGATCTGCGGCCGGTTCTTTAATAACGGCAGAACCGCTACTTTTGTCGGCGCTAAGTCTTTATGCAATTTTAAAACCACGCGGGTGTCTGCTTTGACTTTCTCCTCGTGATAGGCATCGGTTAAAAATGCCAAAACGCTTCTATCCACACCTCCTGAAGGTTCGATTATATAAGGATAAAATTTCTTTTTTTCGGCATCATCAAAATACTGCAGGTCTTTTCCGCTCGCCTCGGCATGCTGTTTCAAATCAAAATCCGTGCGGTTGGCGACTCCCTCTAATTCGCTCCAGCCGAAAGGAAAATTATATTCGATATCAGTGCAGGCTTTTGCATAATGCGCAAGTTCTTCTTTTGTATGCGGGCGTTTTTTTAGATTTTCTTTTTTTATCCCCAAGTCTAAATACCACTTAAAACGGTAATCTATCCACTCTTCTAATTTTTTATCCGCTTCTTCGGGGCGGGTAAAATATTCCACCTCCATCTGCTCGAACTCGCGGGTGCGGAAAGTAAAATTGCCGGGAGTAATTTCATTACGGAAAGCCTTGCCGATCTGGGCCAGGCCAAAAGGGAGTTTGGGGTGTTTTGAATCCAAAATGTTCAAGAAATTTACAAACATGCCTTGCGCGGTTTCCGGCCGCAGGTAAATCAAATTCGCTACATCCTCAACCGGCCCCTGATATGTCTTAAACATCAGATTAAACTTGCGGCCTTCCGTAAGCTCTCCTGCGCATTCAGGGCATTTATTTTGATCTTTTAAATCCGCGGTTTTAAAACGCTTTTTACATGATTTGCAGTCACTCTTTAAATCATAGAAATTTTCAACGTGGCCGGAGGCTTCCCAAACTTTCGGATGCATTAAAATCGAGGCATCCATTCCGAAAATATCGTCGCGCTCCTGCACCACCGACTTCCACCAGGCGCGCTTAAGGTTATTTTTAAGTTCTACACCGTAAGGACCGTAGTCCCAGGCATTAGCAAGCCCGCCGTAGATATCCGAAGACTGGAAGATAAAACCCCGGCGCTTACAAAGCGAAACTACTTTATCCATCAGGTCTTCATTGTTTTTAGCCATAGTGTTTTATTTTTATCGTAAATTGCGCTTAAAGTCAAGTGAAACTTCTTCAAAATAATTTATTCGACTATTCTGATTGTTGAAATGATGGAAAAAACGTCTTCCAGGCTCAGGTCAGCACTTTTATTTATGATATAAATTTTAAAAAAATGCTCTTCGGCGTCAATCAGGTTGCAGTCAAAATAATTTCCTGCCCTGTCTAAGCTGTAATTAATGTAGCCCTTTTTATCGGCAGCGCTATATTTCAACATTACTACTTTTTCAAAATTCCCCAGGTTGGGAATAAAGATACTTTTAATAATCACAAAAAAGGTGTCTGTAAAACCGCTTATCTTATTAGTTTGCGCATACATGGTCCTGGTCAAAAATTCATAATCGTCTTTCACGCCTCTTTGTTTTAAGCGCGGAAATAAATTCATAAAAAACCCCGGGCCTTCGTAAAGTAAATAAATGGTATCGCGGTTGGCGTCAGCGCTGTCGCGCTCTTTTTTATAGTAGGCCTTTCTTATTTTTTCTTTTATCACGGTGAAATTCTGGGGAGCGCAGATTTCTATCTCATCCAGTTTAAACGGCTGCAGCTTCTTAATATATACCGGATTTATTTGAGGATTGATTATCTCTGAGTCCGGAGACTTGCATAATAAAGGCAAATTCTTGCAGTTTCCGATACCGATTTCGATATATGTTTTAAGCACACTGTCGCTAGCAAATTTCAAGACATAAATAATCGCCAGAGATAAAACAATTATTTTTAAAATCAGGTGCTCAGGCTTATTCTTCATAAATTACTTCGGTAAAGGCAGGAGATCCCTTCGAGGATTCTGAAGGAAAAATGCTTACTGGATCTTTTTAAATTCCTCTTCTTTTATCGTGAAGCTGTGTGCGGAAGTAGGAAACTGGCCCTGGATTACTTCGTTTTTATAATCCTGCAGGGATTTAAGTATAAGCTCCGAAAGGTTCATATATTTTTTCACGAATTTCGGCGTAAAGCGTTCGAATAACCCCAGCAAATCATGGGTAACCAGGACCTGGCCGTCGCAATTTATCCCGGCGCCGATTCCGATGGTGGGAATTTTTATTTTTTTAGTAATCATC
>Ga0180301_10003491_pt1 | contig 12253 bp, 12 predicted proteins | sample GuaBasSediGuay16_FD_121797 | JGI IMG/M metagenome (GOLD analysis project Ga0180301, IMG submission 121797) | Subseafloor sediment microbial communities from Guaymas Basin, Gulf of California, Mexico - Guay16, Core 4569-2, 12-15 cm | ecosystem: Environmental > Aquatic > Marine > Hydrothermal...
AGCTAAGATAGTTGTTGCAACACAAGTTATAGAGGCTGGTATAGATATTTCATTTGATACATTGATAAGTGATGTTGCATCTCCATCACCTATAGTACAGCGTATCGGGCGTGTAAATAGGTATTTTGATTCAGATAAGACATATATCTATATAGTGAGGGGATCGGGGGATAGAGTCTACGATCAGTTAATTGTAAATGGATTTCTTGATCTTATTGATAAGTTGCTAAGTAGAGGTTATAGTATTAATTGGAGACTAGCTCTTAGTGGCAGTAAAGATAGTGTTTATGGCTATAAGTATGTATTTGATAAGGTCTATGAAGGCTATAGTTTATATAAGAACTATAGTCTACGGAATATCCTTGGATTCATATCAGGATCAACATTTATAGATCAACATATGATTAATGAGTTAATGTATAGAATGTGTTGCCAGAATAGGGGATTTGTTAGAGACTCTATACTTGTACCAATATATGTTGGAGAATATAGAAAGGATCTTTCTATTGAAGAAATACTGAACTACTCTATACCAGTTTCAAAACATTTTATTGAGATACATCCTTACCTAGTTGTACAGGATAATAGAATCCATTATATTGGTCTTAAATATGATGCTGGCGAATGGACTATTACTAGAGACTTTATACCCGTTTATGGTAAGGCCGTTATACCATGTAGTCTACTATTTGGTTATAGAGGGGATCGTGCATACCCTCTTGCATTTCTAATATCTGACTCCAAGTACTATGTTGAGGGTAGAGGTCTTATTATAGGTGGATAGAGATGGAGATCTATGCTTGGACTAATAGCTATTTAAGAGATCACTTGATTAATACATGGAATACTGTCCAGAAGTATAGAAAGTTAGATTCAATTGCTCGTTCACTAGCTACGAGGATAACTTTTGTAGATCCAGAGATTAGTTTCGGAGAAGCATATGAAGTAGTAGCATTAGCTCATTTACTACATGATATAGGTAAGGCTACTAATAAGTATCAGGAAAGCATTGCTAGGGCTATGGCCAACGATGGTTTAAAGCCATCATTTAAGTATCATGAGATTGTATCAGGCTGTATTATTGAGGTTGCCTTGGACAAGTATATTGCTGGAAGCACTAAAGGTAAGTTCCTATCAGCAATACTCATATTATCAATTCTAAATCACCATCATGCTATGAGGAATATAGTTGTTTTAGGAAGATCGGAGAGAATGTCTGAAGCTTTAGAGATATTTAAAAATATGGTAATATACGACGAGCTAGGAGATATCGTATACGATGTTATCCGGGCTACTGGTCTCGATAGCGAGTTATCGCCTACAATCATGGATAATATTTTTAGAGCCATAAACGATATAAATAGGGGAATTAAAGGAAAGGATCTTACTAAATGCTTTTTAAACTACTTAATGACCTTTACCCGGAGAGGATATAGGTCTTGGATCACTGAGTTATCTAGGTTCAGTAATCTAGCACTTGTACTACCATATGTTGTTAATTCATTGTCCGGATTAGTATCCATAGCAGATAATATAACAGCATCACTTGAAAGAGAAGGTAGTCCAAGAGGTATCAGTAGAACATTGTTAAAAGAGTTAGTTGAACTAGGTTAAGACTATATTGGTAAAGCCATAGTTTAAGTATACGAATAGATAATTTTCCTTACTGGGGACGAGATATTGTCTATAGAGCTAGCTTTAACGCTCTGTAAGCGATCGTTCTATTTCCTAGAGTCAGCTAAGAGTAACTATCGTAGAGGATATTATGATGTAGCTTGTGTTGAGGCAGAGATAGCTGTTCAATTACTGGTTAAGGCATTGTATAATCTAATGGGCTACGAGCATCCACGTTCACATAGGATTAGAGAACTCCTCAGTAGCTTAGCTATGCAGATCGATGATACAGAGATATCTAAGGCTATAAGACAGTATATTAGGGATCGAAGGAAAGAACTTATTATCTTAGAAGATTCTAGGAGAATGGGTCAATATGATCTATTGATGATTGATCATGATAGAGCGTCCATTGCTATAGAGACTGCTAATGAGGTCTATGAAATGTTGAAAAATATATGGATTAGGATCTATGGGGGATGGTGTATAGATTGATTTTTGGACTTAAACGTATAGAGTTACTACGTAATTGGAGAGCCTTAGTTGGTAAGGTTGTTAATGTATTAGCATTACTTGACTATGTTATTGAGGCCTATGTTTTTGGATCTGTATTGTCTGGTAAATTAACTGGTTCTAGTGATCTAGATATACTTGTTATTGTTGAGAATAGAGTTGATCGTTATAGGGCATTAGATGAGATTGAGGGTTTTCTTGCAAGGCAACTTGGCGATATTGCCTATGTAGTTGATCTACATATTATACATAAGGATCAGCTTAGTATACCTATTATAAAAACAATTGTTAGAGATGGTGTTCTAGTATATAAAAGGAGGACATCATAGTCTCTATTCCTTAGATAACATAGTTTATATGGTACTTCTTGATCATAGTATATTGAGGCATACAAGGTTATGCTAGTATATGTACTAGACACTAGTGCTGTAACCGATCCAAGGCTACGTGGAGTTCTTGGCGTATCTAGTCTTGAGTCTGTTGTCCGTGAGCTTACTCGCTGGTTCACTCGTGCCCATATTTCTGCGGGTGCTCAGTTTTATATGACTCCTAGTACAGCATTAGAGCTCCGTGGTTTTCTAGAGCGTAATGGTGTTGGTGATGATGTTATTAATGCTTTTCTAAGCATTGTCTCTATTAAGGCCCCGGATATGTATGGTACGAGAATACCTGCTCATGTTATGAGTAATTGGATCCAGGAAGTGAGTATGAGGTTTTACCGCGGCCTACGTGTTGCTGAACAAATGGTTCGTAAGTCTAGTGGCCTCGCATATAGTGCTGGTGAGAAAGGAGACCGTGATCTCCTTGAGAAACAAATTGCTGAAGCTATTCATGAGCTCCGCGCAAGATATCGTGAAGCAACGAGGAAGGGTGTTATTGATACAATTGTTGATTTTGATAGTGTTATACTTGCTAAGGAACTCAATGGCTCTCTCGTAACTAATGATGATGGTATTAAAAGGCTTTGCCAAGAACTCGGCGTCAAATATATTGATCCACCATTGTTTATAAGTCAATTACTAATTATATTGAGGGAGAAGACTCCGAGGAGGCCATAGGTAATTGGAGACTCTTCCTCCTCCGGAACGTACAGAGTTTTTTCTAAATAGGCTTCTAGACTATATTCTACGGACACATATTAGTTATGATAAGGCTTTCCACGAGATTTCGAGAAGATATTGTGTCCCTAAATGGCTATATAATACGTATTATAAGCTTGGATACTATGTTGTATTATATTATTATGGCCTCCAATGGCTTGCTGCACAACATGGATATGGAGTTAAGAAGGGAGCTGCAATAGCTTTTTTCAGAGACATAGGCTATAGTGTGCGAAAACTAGTTAGAATACTTAATCGTGAAACCAAGGATCTAGGTATAATACATAGGCTTAGCATAAGATATTCCTATCCGGAATATATTGTGAGGGATCTCCTTAAACACATGGATCCAGCTGAGTTAGAGAAATATCTTAAAGCACTTAATGAGAAAAAATACTGGCTTAGAGTAAATACTCTGAAAACAACAATAGATCGTGTAATAAAGTGTTTAAGAAAAAATAATATAGGTTTTGACATACACCACATTCTTCCCTACATGATACGAATTCGTAAACCCAAATGGTTTAAACCATCAAATATAGAATGCATTGTTAAAGGAGATGCAGTACCGCAGGATCTTGCAAGTTCCTATGTTGTAGAAGCATTACATAGGTTGCCTGGTAAGTATGTATTGGATGCTTGTAGTGCGCCTGGACTCAAGATTTCGCATCTATACATGCTTGACAATAATATAAAATGCATTGCATGCGATATCTCATGGAATAGGTCCTTGGTACTAAAAGATATTTTAAGACAACATAATATTCCGATTCAATCAATTAATATACTGAATTGCGATAGTACAGAAATTAGTTTTAACCATGTATTTGAACGTGCATTAGTTGATGCTCCATGTAGTGGTTCAGGATCAGTACCAGGTGATCCTGCTGTAAAAATTGCTATTAGAAGGAGAGGTAAACTAGAGTATTATAGTAGTCTACAGAAAAGATTACTTGAAAATATTTTACAATATAGTAGGTATGTTGTTTATTCTGTATGTAGTATTCATCCTTTAGAGGGAGAGGAGGTTATACAGTATATAGTGGATCAAGGTCTCGCATTGCCAATCGATATAAAGCTACCTTTAAGAAAAGCTTATAGCGGGTACGATGTTTCAGGGAAAACATTTAGAACATATCCACATATAGATGGGTGCCAAGGATTCTATATAGCAGTACTTGAGGCTTCTAGAAAATGATTATAAGGAATGTAATAGGGCCTTATCCGAGTAGGAGAATTAATGATTATATTTTGATAGTAGATGTTGTAGGGCCTCCTAAAAAATGTCCTTATAACTGCATATACTGTCCAATGGGTGATACTAGAATTAAAACATCCAAGATACAATCATTAATTCCTCCAAAGAAAATAATTGAAGACTATAGGTATATTATTGGAAAAATAGGCCAAGAGATCAGGGCCATATTATTCAATGGCCTAGGCGATCCTTGTTTAAATTATTTTTTAAAGAACATAGTTGAGGATCTGGTGAAAATAAATAAGGAACTAGGCATCGATCTCGAGTATTGGATTAAAACTACACTTGTACCGTTAACTTATCATAATGGAGCAGAATTACTTAAATACTTTGACAAGATCTATGTAGTCTTTGACGCTGGATCTCGTGAAGATTATACAATAATTAATGATCCGGTAGAATATGGGAGGTTAAATGATATTATTAGATGTCTAAGTAAGTTGGATGTAGTAGTTATTTCTGAAACTACTTTAGTTAATATGGATAGTGAAGGTAATTGGAAAAAAGATTCATTAGAACTCATAGCATCATGGCTTAGAAAGGCTAGAGTCAGGAAAGTTTTATTAAAGACTTTATCAAGGCCTCCTAGATCTAGGGATGCTAAGCCTGTTTCCAAAAAGATCTTAAATAATGCAAAGAATTATCTAGATAGTCTTGGCTTCCAGGTCAATGTTCTATGGAGTGATGTTAGAATTAACTATAGGAAAATCGTATTATTTGATGAAAGCGATCTTTATAATTTATTGCTGAGAAGGCCCCTGGATCTACTTGAGCTTCATAGAGCCCTGGGATTACCAATACGTGATATAGCGTATTTACTCTCCAAATTAGAATCTGATGGATTAATTGAGAGGATCCCTTGGAAAACAAGAGTGTTTTATCGCGGTATATATCGGCGGTAAGCTATCGTATATAATAATGGGGCTATTATTGTAGTAGATAATGCAACAACTATTACTGTCGAGTATTGCTCAATAGTTATTATGCCGAAATCGTATCCGAGCTTTAATAGTGCTGTTTCCAAGGCACCCCTACCTATCATGGCAAAGCCTACCAATAGGCTTTTGCTTCTATCCTTTAAGCTTAAGTATGCAATAGGTGTACATCCAATGATTTTACCAAATATTGCTGCAAATAACATGCCTATGAGGAGGCTTGTACTAATACTAGCTGGTACAAGTAATAATCCAACGTATGTAAAGAACATTGGTATAAAGAGAACTTCTAGAAATACACTAAGATCGTCTATAAATTCGCTAAGTATAACTCTTGTTTTAATAAGGGGATCGTGGAATTCCCTGCCTCTACCAATTAATAGGCCTGCTAAATAAGCACCTATGAGTTCACTAAGTCCTATTAGTCTTGCAAGTAATGCCGTGCCAAATGCGAGTATAATTGATAGTGCTGCAAATATTCTATAGTCTTTAGACATGAGCCTATATATTATATAGTATTTTGTAACAAGTACTTGGCTAAGTATGAAAATAACTGTCATAAACACTATTGTCAATACACTTATCATAGTCATATTTCCAAAGCCTACTGCTTGACTAGCTATAATGCTTATCATGAATGCTGCAAATATATCGTCTACAAAACTAGCTCCAACAATCAATGCTCTAATTTCACGGCCACCAACATATGCTATTGTAGCAGCTACAGTTTCTGTAGCAGTATTAGATATGACAATAGCTAGAAATAGTGCTTGTAAGCCAGTTACACCAATTAAATGTAATACGGTATAGGCTATGGAGAATGTAGCAATAACTCCAAGACTACCTATTAGTATTACATATAGTCCTCGTCTCTTGAGCTCACGAAAATCTGTTGTAAGTCCTGTATAAAATAGTAGTAATAGCAATGCAACATTGGCAATAGTAGCGAGATTTTCACTAGGATATACTATCCTAAGTACATATGGCCCGAGAATTACACCTGCAAGCACATGTCCTACAATAGGATGAATACCTTTACTTCTTAGCGGCAGTCCAAGTATTTTTGCAACTATTAGTAAAAGCACTAGATCCCTAATATAATCCAACTACTAATTATCCACCTCCAAGAGCTATCTCTCATAAACATAGGCCCTTATAAATTCTCCATCAAACAAAACAATATATCTGCCCCAAATAATAAGCGGTTCAACACCAGGTCCTAGTCTCTCCTCTTCTACAACAACAGGCATTTTAATAAGGCTAAGCCTTGTCTCCCTCCTGTAAAACCCATCATATAATGCTAGAATAGATGCACTATGCAGAACTCTTGACACACCACGTACAATATGTGTTTGCCACAGAGGCTCGCCATTAAAACTATAATTTACAATTAAAGGCTGATCAAATATTCTTGATAAAGTTGTAACATTATTATCTTCTAGATCAACATTAAATATTGCCCTCATACGTGGCGGTTTTATGAACGAACACTCAAGGCCTAGATCCATAATATTATAGACTTTTACTGTAAATAAATCCGTAATAACAATAAATTTTTCATTATAAAGTTCTGTACCGGGTAACTGAAATGGATATGGATTATAGGGGATAAATACTCCTATTCCTTCAGTATAAGCTAGCTCCTTGCCTTCATCGCTATATATTCTCGCATAATATTTTCCCTCATGTTTCCCATTAATAATGACCCTGTATGGACTGGAAATAATTCTTCCCCCAAAGCCTCTTATTTCATCAATTACTGCATTAGAAATTGCATTGACTAATAATACAATACTATGTTCCGGATGAGCCGAAATAGTTGACAAAATTATTAAGTTCCTAGAACCACCAATGTCAAAATCAAGTACATTATCTAGAGTAAAAGTCTCGAGTATCTGGCCAGCCTTATTAATAATATTTACTTCCAGAATATTATCCGGCCTCAATAACCCGATTACACATGTTTCTTTTCTACACATGATCTTAGCGTCTAAGGCACTTCTAATCTTACTCCACATAACATTCCCATAACCATAAAAACATCTCAGTACAAAGTATTCTCTCTTAAACTCCACAACTCCTCTAAGCTCAAGAGACGAGCCTCCTCCTGTAATGGTTCTACCACTTGTAACCTCAATACTTACTTTTCTAACTTCATCCCTACAATAGAGATCTATGTTGAGCCATTCATCACTGTATTCGAATCCATCTAATAAACATTCACTTGGAATCCTGTAGCGCCATAGTCTTGTGAAAGGCATTATCTTAACCTTATATATTCTGTATAAGTACATATATTAACTTCTCATGTCCTATATTATAATGTTATCTAATATAATGTACTCAAGTTATATGGAACTCTAAATATAAATACATATTTGTTAGGGGGTATTATTGAGTATTAGACCAGAAGTTAGAAAACGAAAACTGCCATTAATAATAGATATGGTTGATGTAACTACTGAAGAAGACAAATTTCTTCCTAAGAGCCTCTTTTTGCGAGTAAATCAAAATATTTACCCAGCATTATCATATAGATTAGGCTTTGTATTTGGTAATGAACAAAATATCGATAGATTCTATATTAGTAAGATCGTTGGTTTAAATCATTTATTCTATAATAACCGTGATCTCACAATAATCAATGGAGACGTTGAAGGTATTATATCAAATACTCTTGAAACAGCCCTATCAGTAGTTTCAGTAGATGGAATGAAGTCCTTTGTAACTGTTACAAAAATGGGAGAGATTGAAGCTATTGATTATTTAGAAATAGGTACACTTAAGAAAAGAAAATTATTAATTGAAAACATAGATCTAGGCCTATCAGGGGACAGGATCGTTTCTTTAGTAAAAACTATAGATGCAGAAACAGGTGGAGCTGGACCGTGTATATTGTTTGTAAAGAAGGGAATAGGAAAAGACTATTCGAGGAAAATCTTGAATTCAGCTATTATGGCTGGCTCTAATGGAGAATGGTGTGGCATATGGGAACGTATTGGTAGTAAACATGGAGAAAAAACTTATCTACTACATTTATTTTACCTCGGCAAGTATGGGAAGTATATTATTAATTCAAAAGGTATATTATCAGAATATATAGGTCCATGGAGCATCGCATATTATAGCTATGATCGTTTAATTCTTAAGAATACAAAGGGTATTATAGCATATGATCTTAAGAATAAGGAAATTGCATGGGAGAAGATATATGGAGATATAAGATATGTATGTAGTTCTAGAAGAGGTGTTTCAAAGAAATCCTTGGCAGTTGTAACACCGAAAGCAGTGCATATATTAACAGTAGATAAAGGAACCGAATTAAAAGAATTAGGTGTCGAAGGAAGCTATGTGTGTGGCATTGATGAAAAATATATAGCTATAGGAATAGAGAATCATCTTAGGATCTATTCCTTGAAATGGGATTATCTTGGAGAATATAGTTTTGATGGTATAGTAAATGGAATATCTATCGTAGGAGATCGTATGCTTATAGGCTATCTATCATCAGCAGGTTATCCAAAGGCTGTATTAGTTGATATGAGTGAATCGATTGAGATAGAGCTAAGAGATCTTGAAATGTTTAGCGGTGAAACCAAATATATAGACATTAAACATGTTACTCCAAGTGTAAGACTTTTGAGTACAACCGATAAAAAGATTGAAGCATTAGGCTACGGATCTAAGATCTTGTTTAAGGATAATGGGGCTAGGCCTGGATTACATACACTTGATATCCTAATTATAACACCGGGATTCCTTAATCTACGTGAAAAGATCTTATTACTCATTAAAAAACCGAAGAGCGCTTTTCATAAAATCGATATTGCTCCAGAGCTCTCGAGAGATTCTCTAGGCTACTTTGTCCCCGTTACAATCAAGCCATCAATACATATCAATTCCTTAAAGATCATTGTATGGTCTGATGATAACACTATATATGCTACTACACATGAAATATCTGATCTAAAGCCTGGTGTCTACACCATACCTATTAGGGTCTTATGGTCCAAAGCAGGTGTATATGAAGTCAATATTCTTGTTATATCACGGATAGCGGGTAAAACGTATATTGAAAGTCTCCGAAGCAGATTACATATTGACTTAGATATCCTAGATCCTATTCTCCGTATAATAGGGGGGACTGCATACGTATGGTCACCAATATCACTCAGCGATGTAAGGTTAGTGCTTAGTGGTAAGGGTATTGAGAAAAGCATATTAACAAATCTTGAAAAGGGATGGAATAGTTTTGATGTAGAAGGCTTTGTACCAGATAAAGTATCTATAATTACTCATGGAACAACTATAGTTGAAGCATATAGGCGGAGAGAATAATGATAAGCATAGTTGATATAGCTTTAATATTTATTTTAATAGGTTTCCTTTTAGAGATCATAGTTATTGTTCTCTCAAAACGAAAACAAGGGCAAGAAACAAGTAAAGCTTCTTAATCTTATTATAAATCTTGTTTAATTGTTCCTCTAAATTATTGATCTTTTCCTCCAGCCTTACAACGCGAATATGGATATCATTTAGGTCTATCGACATTTCCTTCATCCAGACTAGCTTCTATTATTGTTATAAAATTTATTTCTTATTTTCCAAACAGGTATTAGGTATCAAGATAGAAGCATTTAAATACCAGTGGGGAGGAAATGGGAAAGTTAGGTGAATGGGGGATGTGTTTTAACAAAGGATAGAACCAAATCTCTCTGTACATATTCTATATCTAGTTCTATATCCCGTAGAACCCTTCTGTCAAAAATAGATGGATATCGGGGAGATATAGAGCTAATTGTATGGATAGTTGATAAGGATAAGGAATATCTTATATTAAGAGATGCTAGTGGAGTTAGAAAACTAAAAGTATCTGGAGAGCGTATTAGCGAATTAATTAAATTACCTAGAGAGGCTCTAGTAAGAATAAAAGGATATTTCTTCAAAGAAAGCCTTCTTGTCAAAGACTATGACGTTATACAGGCACCAAGTGATGAACCCGTTGTAAAGTATCTTGGAGATATAAGGGAGAAGGAGCCCGTAGAGCTAGCTAAGTACAGTCCATGGTATATGAGGAACCCATTATGGAAAGATATTCTCTGGATCCAATACTACATAATGAAGTATTCAAGGGAATATCTTGAAAAACAGGGGTTCATAGAATTGCTTGCTCCAATGATAAGTATTGTAAGTGATCCTGGACTACGTGGTGCAAAGAAGCTTAAGACAAGATTTTATGGAGAAGAATACGAGCTTACAAGCAGTGTGATCATGTATAAGCAGTCGAGTGTAGCAGTATTCGAGAAAGTATATTTCATGGCAAGAAACATACGTGAAGAACCTCCTGAGAACATAAGGACTGGTAGGCATTTATCAGAATTTACGCAACTAGACATTGAATGGGCATATGCAAGCATAGATGATGCTATAAAACTTGCAGAGGGACTACTTGAGTATATTGGATCAAAGCTCTTATCCCGGCATAAGGATCTCTTAGACAAAATACATAGTAGATTCCATGGATTTAAACCGCCGTTTCCAAGGGTAAAGTATGATGAGGCATTAGAAATTGTTAGTAAAATGGGCTATGAAGTTAAGTGGGGTAAAGAATTGAGCCATGAAGCTGAAGTATCTCTTGCAGAATATTATGGTTCACCGGTATGGTTAATAGGCTTCCCTGTAATTAGTCGTGGATTCTATTATCTACCTGATCCCAATGATCCTAGGTACAACCTTGACTTTAACCTTATATTACCCGGTGGTTTCGGAGAAGTAATTGATGGCGGTACGAGAGAGTATAGATACAATGAACTTGTAAAGAGAATAAAAACGTTTGGAGAATCCTTAGAAAAGTACAGTTGGTTCCTGGATCTAGCTAAGAAAGGCGGCATACCGCCAAGTACAGGATTTGGTCTAGGTATAGAGAGACTAACGAGGTATATAGCTGGAGTCAAACATATAGTGTTAGCAACGGCATTTCCAAAGCTACCGGGAATAACTCATACTCCATAAAAGAACTTGGAATATTTTCTCCAATATTTTTAACCAAAAATAGACATTTTAGCAAGGTATAGATAAGTATTTTATCTTTATGCATCATAATAAGTAAAAATTAAATAACATTGGGTGAATACACATTGGTTAATGGGTATGAGGGTTTAATAATTATAGAACCTACATCAAAATCTATGGCCACATTAATAAAACTACGTAGACTCTATGTATATACAAAGACGAAATATCAAGAAATAATGTTAGTTGAATTTGAAGAACTAGGTAAGGGGTTAGTAATAGACAATTATATTCAAAGCACAGAATCTGATGAACATATTTATCACGAAAGCCTTGTACATCCGGCATTATTAACTCATCCTCTTCCGAGAAAAGTCTTGATTATTGGAGGTGGAGAGGGAGCTACACTACGTGAAGTGTTGAAACATAATTGTGTACAAAAAGCAGTTATGGTAGATATTGATGGGGAGCTAGTTGAATTTGCTAAGAAATACTTAGATGTAATGCATCAAGGAAGCTTTAATGATCCTAGGGCAGAAGTTGTTATCATGGATGGCAAAGAATATGTTGCTAAACAAGCTGATAAATCATTTGATGCAGTCATAATAGATCTCACGGATCCTTATTCTAGTGAAATTGCTAAAAGCCTATATAGTGAAGAATTCTATAAGGATATTTACCGCATATTAAAGGATGACGGTATTATGGTTACACAAGCAGGAAATAGCTTCTTCTTTAATAAAGTCTATGAATGGGTCTACAACAATTTATCAAAAGTATTTCCAATAACCATGGAATATGAGGCTTGGATTCCGAGCTTC
>Ga0180301_10003492_pt1 | contig 12251 bp, 11 predicted proteins | sample GuaBasSediGuay16_FD_121797 | JGI IMG/M metagenome (GOLD analysis project Ga0180301, IMG submission 121797) | Subseafloor sediment microbial communities from Guaymas Basin, Gulf of California, Mexico - Guay16, Core 4569-2, 12-15 cm | ecosystem: Environmental > Aquatic > Marine > Hydrothermal...
GAGGATGATAGATTATTCGATTTAAAAGTTTTCAAACCGAAACCGGAGGAATTGGATTCCTTCATTTCACTTGGAGCAGAAAAAATTGTGCGTGTGGAGTTCGAGGTGCCGCCGGAAAAAAAGCTGAAAGAACTTCCCAATTATTTTTGTGATGAAGAATATTATCAAATAATAGCTGACCAAGAAATAGCAAATCGTCCACAACCAGCAGCATCGAAAACTACACTATTCCAGCAATATGGAGTGGACATCCCAGTGGAGGGAAAAGTGGGTCTTCAGGTATCAGCAAAATCTACTGAATTTGAATTTGTTCAAAAAGGAAATCGAATTATTCCTGCCCAACAGGGACCGCCTGCGCTTATCGCAAAATATGGTAAGCAAATAGTTTCTTTGGTTACCGAAAAGGCTCGATATACAGTAAAATATGACGATTTTGCCTTACCAGATAGAAAAACAGAACCCGGAAAAAAATATGTATATAAGATAAGATTATATCAGGTAAAAAAACCGATAAAGAAAGTGTTTGCGGAGAGTGATACAGTGGGAATAGTCCCAAAAGATGAACCGCCTTTTGCACCAACTGCAACATCGGCATTAGTGGATACTGTAGATAGAAATGTAGTTATGCATTTTTCTTATCCCAAATCATTAGCCGGGCTGGAATCTTTTTTCGATAACCACATCTTCGTGTTATACAAAACCGATATAGACGATACTCTGTGTGAACGAGGAATGGTAATCGATACAATAGATGCCAGCTGGAAAGCAAAGTTGATAGAGGGAGTAGATATAGATGAAGCATTTTACATCGAGGTATTCGATATAGCCGGGCAAAGTGCTAGAACTTCATTGATTGTCCCGGTCGATTCCAAATTTAAAAATCCACCTATACCTGAAAACCTGCGAGTAGTGGACTTTCCCGATGACAATGGATTAAAATTGAGCGTTCGATGGGACCCACCTACTCTCGCCGCAGGATACAAAGTCGAGGATATATTACCCAAGACGAAAACTATTAATGTCGAGGATAAGAACCTTTATTTGATGAAAGATACAGTAATTCAATTGCCGGACACCGCAGAAATTCCAGTAAATGCTCAGAAAATATTGACTGTTTCATATACTATCCCCGGTGGGCAGAAAAGTTTGAAAGTTCTATATGAAATCAGAGCTAATCCTGCCGATAAGGCACTATATCCTGAATTCGAATTGAATGGTTTAAAAAAGGTAGATCTCGACGAGACTGGAATGATAAAATTTGGCGAGGTGGAAGAACGGGAATATGTTCTCAATGGATGGATTGTAACTAAGAGCGGAAAAGTATTGCAAAATCCGGAGGCTCAAGTGAAATTGAGCGTGGATGCCACCCAGATAAATGAAATTCCAATCGAAAGTTCGCCTTATTTATATTATATCTATCGGGGTATAGACCCTGAAAGACTTACCACTTTCGAATATAGGGGAATCGCTACCGGCGATGTCAGAGAATTTGTTGATGATTATGACAAACGCCCCGATGATGATTATTATTATTTTGTTCAAGTAGTGGCTCCCTCCGGTTTTATGAATACATCTAAAGTGATGGGACCTATCAAACCTGGTCAGAATTTGTTCAATTGGAACAAAATAGTAGTCTTTCTATCGATGCTTGTGTTGGTTGGAGTAGCGCTATACTTTATCTATCATGCCAAGAAAGGGAAAAAATTCTATATTCGCCCCATTGCTGGAATTGTGCATATCGAGGAAGCGCTGGGAAGAGCCACTGAAATGGGAAAACCTATCATTTATGTTACCGGATTGGGATATATTTCCGAACTTGCCACTCTCGCCTCCATAACTATACTCGGTCGAGTGGCAAAGAAAGCCGCGGAATATCAAAGTAAACTGCTGGTGCCCTGTTATGACCCTATCGTAATGATAGTCGCTCAAGAAACTGTCCGTAATGCATATATGGATGAGGGGCGGCCTGATTTATATGACGAGGAAAACATATATTACATAGCTGCTCAACAGTTTGCTTATGCTGCAGCGGTGGCAGGATTAATGATTCGTGAACAATCCGCAGCTAATTTCTTTATCGGAAAATTCTTCGCAGAATCATTGATACTGGCAGAAACCGGTGCATCGGTGGGCGCTATTCAGGTCGCAGGAACCGACGATATGACTCAATTGCCTTTCTTTATCACTGCTTGTGATTATACTATTATCGGCGAGGAATTATACGCCGCATCTGCGTATATGTCCAAAGACCCTATGCAACAGGGTTCAATAAAGGCACAGGATTTTATTAAGGTATTGGAAATGATAATAATAGTTTTAGGAACCGCCGCTGCCACCGGTGGCTTGTGGTGGATCGCTAAAGCTTTTCAGGTGTTGGGAGAATAATCCGGAAAATTTATAATTTCGTATTGAAAAGGAGGATATATAATGTTCTGGAAAAAACAATTCCCACTGGTAATAGTATTTGTGATGGGTGTGGTTATGGCTGTGCAATACTTTATCCCACATAGCGCTTCAGAATTCGTATATGATAACTATCTCAAATGGGGTATTACTATCGGCATTTTCGGCCATATTCTTGGATATTTTAGTTTTTTCCGAGTCCATGTAATGAAAGTAAAGAAAAAAACTCCCAACTGGGGATATTCTCTTCTGGCTATATTTTGCGCAATCGGTATGATAATAGTCGCCGCATTGGATGGTCGAGGAACCGGTGGATATTATATGAATATTTATCTTTACACCAGCGCCGCAATTAATGCCACTGTATTTTCACTGCTCGCTTTTTATATTTCTTCTGCTGCATATCGCGCTTTCCGTGCTCGGTCTGTTCAAGCTGTTGCACTATTACTCGCAGCCATTATTGTTATGCTGGGAAGAGTCCCTATTGGCAACTATGTCAGTGTCTGGACCGCAATTGGACTCCCATCTACTTATGATATCTCTCAATGGATACTCAATGTCCCAAATATGGCAGCAAAAAGAGCGATTGCACTGGGAGTGGGACTCGGTTCATTGTTGATGACATTGAAATTAATTCTCGGTATAGAGAGAACATATCTCGGAAACCAATAGGTTATAATAACGAATATTATTAAGGGGGTAAAATAAATGAATTTTTGGAAAAAACTAGAACAACTCGACCGAAGGATTATTTATGTGATTATTACTCTGGCGGTAATCCTGCCATTTTTCTTCAGATTAGGATTGCCGATTTCTATATCACCTGAAGTAAAATCTATCTATGACTATATAGAAAATCTTTCTCCAACTGATGTGGTATTTATCTCCGGTGATTATGACCCACAGGTGGATGCCGAATTGACTCCTATGCTGGAAGCACTTGTCAGACATTGTTTCAAAAAAAATGTGAAAGTAATTGCGGCGAATGTATACAATCCACAGGGAGTTGGACTGGTCGAACCGAGACTAAAGAAGTTGGCTCGAGAATACAAAAAAGTCTATGGAGTGGATTATGTATTCCTGGGCTGGAAGTATGGGGGTACTCTTTTAATAATGCGTATGGGCGAGGATTTTCAGGGAGCATGGGAAGTGGATTATTACAATACTCGTCTGGAAGATTTACCATTGACCAGCAGAATACAAGATTATGACGATATTGCATTGGTTGTGTCGTTGACCGGAAGTGGAGCATATATTTCCTGGATTTATTATGCCTATGTTCAATATGGCCAGAAACTCGCCGCTGGAATTACTGCGGTTATGGCGGCTGATTCTTATCCATATCTTCAGGCTGGACAGATTATCGGACTATTAGGTGGATTACGAGGCGCCGCTGAATACGAACAATTAATCGGTCACCCATCATTAGGTTCCGCAGGTATGGAGGCTCAATCCTGGGCGCATATCGCTATTATTGTTTTTATCATTCTTGGAAATATCGGATATTTTAAAATTAAGAAAAAGTAAGAATAAAGAAATATTTCCTCGAGGAGGTCATAATATGCATATAAGCACAAATCCCTGGGTATGGATAGCATTTTTCTTCACACTCTCTGTATATACTTTTCTGTGGAAAGACAATTTTCTCTATAAAATCGCAGAACATGTAACAGTCGGTGTAGGAATGGGTTTCTGGATAGTTCTATGGTGGGACCAGACCGTGGTCGGTCAATTCTGGATTCCATTGAGCACAAATTTTGGCACAAATTTCCACTTAATAGTCCCAGCTATTATGGGACTTATGATGGTCACCAGAATTATTCCTAAATATGCTTGGATGTCACGATACGCACTCGGTTTCACTATCGGTGCAGGTGCTGGTTTCGCTTTACCTCGTGTTATTCAGGGCGGAATACTTCAACAACTTTATGCAACATTGCTACCAATCGATTTCTCATCCACGGGACTTGGATACAACCTGATTATTATTATTGGCGTCCTGTCAAGTTTGATTTATTTCTTCTTCTCTAAGGAGCATAAAGGAGTATTCGGTGGAATCGCCAATATCGGAATATGGTTTCTAATGGTCGGATTCGGTGCTACTTTTGGATATACTGTGATGGCTCGTTTATCCTTGTTCATAGGCCGTGTCCTATTTGTCCTCGGCGATTTCTTCGGTATGCAATTATTCTAATAGCACAAGGCGTGACAAATGAATAAACTTAATTTTACTGCATTTTGTCTGCTGTTTTTATTCCTGTCAGTAAATGTAGTTTATCCTTTCGATGAACCATTTTCCTCCCAGCAAATAGAGAACATTCTCTTACAAAATCTCATACCGGTTATCCAGATGAATGACTCTTCCCGACTGCTGGGCGAGGCTTCCGTTCGATATGCATTATTGGATACTTCCATTATGGCGATAACATCCTGGAAATTTTCACCACATAGCAGTAAAGTATGGGAACTGGATAATCTGGATATAAATCGCATTTCTATCTTTTCTCCCAATACGGGAAAATGGATACTAACCGAGTCTAATGACTTAATCCCACATAGGACATTGCAAAAAATTTCTCGACTGTTGCTATATCCTTTTTCCCTGGTTTCCAAGCGATTTAAGGGCTATACTATCAAAGCATTGAAGCGGACTGTAAAATTGGAATCTGGCGAATGTTATAAGATATCGGTTAAGCCTGTTAAGGAGGATAATGATGAGGAAGCGCCTTTTTATGGATATTTTTACATCAGCCAGGAAAATGACCCAAAACCAGTTAGATTCGAGTATCGAAGGAATAGTTCACTCGGCACCGGTATCATTCGATGGGATTTTAAATTTATCGAGGAATTCAAATGTTACTTTCCCTATAAACTCACCATAATGATGGATTCACAGATGTGCAATTTCGATTTCAACAGTGAAGTGAAACTCTATTTCGGAATTCTGGAGAGAGAAAAATAAAATGGAATAGAAAGATGAATAATCTTTCAGCCACAAAAGACAATCTTGCCAGGCTTGTTAAACGATTCGAAAGCAAGGTGCTTTCAGAATGGGACGAGGCTTCGACGCGAAAATCCCTCATCGATGGTTTCGGGGAAACTTTGGGCTGGGACACCGACGACCCGGAATCGGGCGGGAATTTTTAAACCGACGGTATTTATGCCACGCTACAGAATCTTCGAACGCAGATTTGTGGGGATGAATATATTGGTCTCGAAATATTGTGCAGAAAAAAATGAAAAAAATATTTTCATTATTCCGCAAATTTAATAAATTAGTTTAATAGCATAAATTTCAGTTATTCAAGAAGGAGCAGAAAATTCGATGAAATCTCGAGATAAAATCACCTATCTTGACAATGGAGCTACCACTTTCCCTAAACCGCCGGAGGTAATCAAGGCGTATGCTGATTTCTGCAAAAATATCGGAGCGAGTCCCGGTCGTGGTAGTTATGAACCGGCAGAAATTACCGAGCAAAAAATAAATCATACCAGAGAATATATTTCAAAATTGATAGGAGCAGACGACCCACAGCGAATTGTGTTCACCAAAAATGCTACCGAAGCACTGAATATGGCTATTTTCGGCATATTGCAAAAGGGAGATAAAGTGGTCACAACCAGAATGGAACATAACTCCGTCATTCGACCACTGCTGGAGTTGGAACGGTCGGGTATTATCGAAGTATTCTGGGCTAATGTTACCGACAATGGAAGACTCGATATCGAGCATTTACTGGAACTTATGGAAATTCCAGATGTCAAATTGGTAGTCACCACCGGTATCGCAAATTCCACCGGAGTGATACTTCCATTCTGGCAAATCGGAGAATATTGCAGAGAAAATGATATAATATATCTTGTGGATGGCGCACAACTATGCGGAGTGTATCCAGTAAATGTGCTGGAGGATAATATCGATATGCTGGCATTTACCGGACACAAGGGAATGTATGGAGTTCCCGGCACCGGCGGTCTTTATGTTGGTAAGAAGGTAGAAAAAATGCTTAAACCATTATTGTGGGGCGGGACTGGCGGTCAGGGAGATTTGCCCTCGATGCCCGATGTGTTGCCCACTAAATTCGAGGCGGGAACACCCAATTCCCCAGGTATTATCGCACTCGGTGAGGGCGTTCAATGGGTCATCAGAAAATCTGTCGAGGCGATTCATCAGCATAAACAGAATATATTGTCGATAATGCTGGAACTTCTCCGGGATGAAAAAAACATAAAACTTTTCGGTCCCAAAGATGATATGGACCGCACCGCTATTGTCCCAGTTGTCATTCCCGGTAGTAATCCGAAGGATATCGCAAAATCGATGTGGAATAGATATAACATAGCGGTTCGAGCTGGTTGTCATTGTGCACCTCACATCCACTTCGACCTCGGCGAACCCCAGGGAACTGTGCGATTCTCTTTCGGCACTATGAACACTGTCGAGGATGCTGAATACGCTGCGGAAGCTATTATCGATATTGCCAATGAATTGAAAAAATAAATTTCTCGAGAATATGTAAATTTATAATATATTCAATAAATAGAACTATGAGTAATTATGCGACTAATGAAAATATAGACGAACGAGCCAAGCAGTGGCTGAAGGAAATAGAACCATTCAATCAGCATCGGATGGAACTGAATACTGGAAAATGCGCGCTGCTGGTGATAGATATGCAGAATTTCTTTCTTGACCCAAATTCCCCCACTTTTACCTGTGGAGGATTGGTGATTATTCCAAATGTCGAACGACTTATCCAATCGTTCCGTAAGGCAAACAGACCGGTAATATTCACTCGACATATACATCATCCCGACAAAATCGATGTCGGAATTATGGGATGGTGGTGGGAGGGAATGTGTGTGGAGGGCACTCCAGAAAGCGAAATCCATCACAAAATCGCTCCACTGCCTAATGAAAAGCAAATTCTCAAACATCGCTATTCCGCATTTTATAACACAGATTTGGAAACCATACTTCGGTGTATGAATATAGAAGATATAGTAATTTCTGGCATTATGACCAATATGTGTTGTGAATCTACCGCCCGAGATGCGTTCTATCGAGATTATCGAGTGTTTTTCCTCGCCGATGCCACCGGTTCGATAAATGAGAAAATGCATCTGGCGAGTTTGCTAAATCTCGCTTTCGGATTTGCATATATAACCACTACCGATGATATATTAGCACAATTTTAGGCTTTGCCCTCCACTATTTTGGAATGGGAATATTATCTCGAATAAAGCTATATCCTAACATAATGGTAAGTTTTAGACTAACAACTTCTTGACTATACCTGTAACTATCGCTTTCTTAATATTATGAAAATAATGGATAAATATATAATCCGTGAGTTGATTCCGCCGTTTTTTGGTGCGCTTTCTGTGATTATGTTCGTGCTGGTGTTGGATTTTCTACTGGATATTCTCAATCTGATAATCGCTAAGGGAGTAGAGGTATTTATCGTGGGAAAATTGTTTGTGTATAACCTCGCCTGGATTTTGACATTATCCGTCCCAATGGCTTCACTGATGACATCATTGATGACATACGGTAGATTGTCCGAAGATAGAGAAACTACTGCGTTGAAAGCGCTGGGAATCCCATTCTGGCGATTGGTAGTCCCAGGCGCAGTGCTGATGTCCATATTATCGATTGGAATGATAATTTTTGGAGACAAGGTAGTGCCCGAGGCTAATTATATGGCGAAAAAATTGATTTATCAAATCCATCGAGTGAAACCGATGGCAGCTCTAAAAGAGAGAATATTTATCGAGGACTTCCCTAATATAGTGCTTTACATAGACCGTTTGGATGAAGATGCTGAAAAAATTTATGGAGTTACGATATACGAAAAGCAAAAGGGAGAAAAACCTCGAACAATAATAGCGCCAGAGGGTGAGGTTCATTACGACCAACAGGCAGATGCAGTAAATTTTATACTCTATAATGGGACAATTCACGATATCGACCCGCAAGACCCTACAAAATATACTCTCGCAGAATTCAATAAACAAGTGATACAAATAAACGATTTAGGAACTCGACTCGATGAAACTCACGGAAAACGACGAGGAGATAGAGAATTATCAATTAAGATGATAAAAGATAAAATTATCCAGCAGAAAAAAATAATTTCTGATTCACGCCAGAGTATTCGTGAGACAGTGTCCGATGCGATAGATTCACTGTTTCAGACTCGTGATTATGGTGCGCGACCACATAGCTCACCGATAAGGCGCGCACTGATTCTGTCTCGAAGGCAATATATGACCATCAGGAGAATGAAATTTCGAATAGAAAGCGCAGACCATAGAATACGAATGTTATCGGTAGAATATCATAAAAAGTTCGCATTGCCATTGGCTTGTTTGCTATTTCTTTTAGTTGGAGCACCAGTCGGTGTATGGGCGAAAAAAGGTGGATTGGGTGTAGCAGTCGGACTATCCTTCGGTTTCTTCCTGATATATTGGGCTTTCCTCATTGGCGGTGAAGAACTCGCAGACAGAGGTGTAATATCTCCCATTATCGGAATGTGGAGTGGAAATATTGTCCTGCTAATAATCTTTTTCATTATGTTGTATAGAGTGACTTTCGAAGCTAGATTTTCAGGGTTCGGTTGGATTGCAAAAATCACTAAAAAAATCTGGCAAAAAAGTGGAAACAAAATTGACAATTCATCCCATTAGAAAATATCTGTATCGTATTATTATTTTTATCTCGTATTATTATTTTTATCTCCAGCGTTTACTGGCAAGGACAATTTTCACCGGCAATCCCCATATCGCAATAGATTTCTCATCCTCGATGGCGAATCCATTGTCCCGAATTAAATCACTAACTGGAATAGAATGGCAGTCGATATATCCAGGAAATTTCCTATGTGCCCATTCATATAATTTAATGATAATATTTTCCCGAGCGTGTTTCTCCAGTGAAATCACGCAAATCCTGCCATCATTGCGCAGGATTCTACCGCACTCATCGAGCACCGCAGAAATCACAAGCATAGCGAATAATTCGAGAGTAAAGCACATAATAATTCCATCGAAAATATTAGAAGGAAATGGAATAAATTCTGCATCGCCGCAAATTATGTGCACTGGGATGGAAAGCTTTTCTTTTCTAATTCGTTCCATCGCAATCTGGCACATCTTATCTGAAATATCGATTCCATATATATTCCCAGATTTATTCGAGGATTTAGCCAGTTGAACTAATAGATGCCCAGTCCCAAAACCGATTTCCAATATCTGTTCGCCATCCTTTACATTCAGCATCTCCAGACCGATTCTACGCCCTTTTTGCTCACCCCAATTAGCAAAAAAATCATACCATTTACTAATTTTGTTATATCGACGCCGAATATCTTTTTTAGAATTTGTAAAAGAGTCTATATTACTCCCTGTTGCCATTTGTATTGCTTCGGTTGATTTTGTTTGATTATTTCCCTTTTTTTATTATAATTCAAAAAACACGGAGGGACAAATGGAACTATGGGATTATGCAAGACTTTCTGAGGATGAGCTGATACTTCGTATAAATAAAGCGCGTGCCGAACGAAATGCTGTAATATTGGCTCATAATTACCAAAGACTCCAGATTCAAGACATAGCAGATTTTCTGGGCGATTCTCTTCAACTGGCAAAAAAAGCCACTCGAGTGGATGCCGATGTGATAGTATTCTGTGGAGTGATGTTTATGGCGGAGGTCGCCGCTATACTGAATCCAGATAAGACCGTCTTGATACCAGAAATTCAGGCAGGATGTCCGCTTGCCGCGGGCGCCACCGCCGAAGATATTATCCAGCTTAAACGAAAATATCCCGATTTTGTGGTAGTAACTTATGTAAATTCCACTGCTGAAACCAAAGCAGTTTCAGATATTACCTGCACTAGTTCGAATTCTGTGGAAGTAATAAATTCATTCCCGCCCCATAGGGGAATAATATTTGTGCCAGATAAAAATTTGTGTCGATATGCGAAATTGCAGTCGGGACGAGATAATATTATCTGCTGGGATAGCAATTGTTATGTGCACGATAGATTGACCATACAAGATTTAAAACAGGCGAAATCTAAATATCCTGATGCTACTATAATAGTCCATCCGGAATGTCCACCCGATGTCCAGGATGCCGCAGATTTTATATTCTCCACCGGCGGGATGTATAAATATGCAAAGGAACATCAGGATGAAACTATCGTGCTGGGCACAGAAATTGGATTGATAGAACGAATCCGTAATGAATTTCCTAAAGTGAAAGTCTATCCGATGTCGGAGAAGGCTATATGTTCTAATATGAAATTGATTACACTCCCTAAAGTTGCGCGCTCATTGGAACAGAATATGTATAAAGTCGAGGTTCCTGAAAATGTGGCACAAAGAGCAAAAATGGCTATCGAACAGATGTTGGAAGTGAAGTGAAAAACTTTATCGATGTCAGCGACAGAATATTATCAAACATAAAAATTAAGGAGCACAATGGAAAATTCAAATCAGAATTCGAATGTCCGAAAGGAACTCACCGGTGGACTGGTTACATTTATGACTATGGCATATATAATTTTTGTTCAGCCTGCTGTATTGTCCGCAGCGGGTATGGATTTTGGTGCGGTTACTTTTGCCACTTGTATATCCGCCGCACTTGCCACCGCTATTATGGGAATTTATGCAAATTTGCCCGTAGCTCAAGCTCCCGGTATGGGAGAAAATTTCTTCTTCACTTATACGGTAGTTTTGACTATGGGATTGGCATGGCAACAGGCACTGGGAGCAGTATTCATCGCAGGAGTGGTTTTTCTAATACTGTCCATTTTCAAAGTTAGAAAATATATCGTGGATGCTATTCCCGACTCGATGAAACACGCAGTAGCAGGTGGAATCGGTATATTTATCGCATTTATCGGTTTGGTTCATAGCGGAATAGTAGTGAAAAATCCATCCGCATTGGTTCAGGTAGGAGATTTTCATGCACCACATACTTTGTTGGCATTGTTCGGACTGGTTTTGATTATAATATTGATGATGCGAAAAGTTCCCGGTGCGATACTGTGGGGAATAATCGGCACCGCTGTGGTTGGATTAGTTGTGGGATTGGTAAAATACGAGGGGATACTTTCGGCGCCACCATCGCCAGCACCCACTTTTTTCAAGATGAGCTTTAAAAACTTGTTCTCTGCACAATTCTTAACAGTGATATTCATATTTTTATATATGGATTTATTCGACACAGTGGGGACATTATTGGCAGTCGCCGATGCCGGCAATTTACTCACTCCCAAAGGCGAAATCCCCGGTGGAAATCGAGCATTAATCTCCGATGCAATAGGAACAGTGGTGGGAGCAATTTTTGGAACATCCACAGTCACCAGTTTTATCGAATCTACCGCTGGAATTACCGCTGGAGCAAGAAAAGGACTATCATCCATATTTATAGCAATTTTGTTTCTGCTATCATTATTTTTCTATCCGTTGATAAAAATGGTAGGCGCTGGTGTCTCGACCGGTCAGGATGGAACCACATTCTATCCGATTACCGCATCCGCATTGATTGTAGTCGGTGCATTGATGACAAAAACACTCAGCCGAATCGAATGGAAAACCACCTGGAAAGCGATTCCCGCATTTCTGACCATAATAGGAATTCCATTGACATATTCTATCGCCGATGGATTCGCTCTGGGCTTCGTGGCTTATCCTATATGTGCTACAGCCGCTGGAAAAGCAAAACAAATCAATCCAGCGATATGGGTTATCGCTATACTGTTCGTAATCAGATATGCTTTCTTCTGATTCGAGCAAAATAACCAGAAAATATTTTAACATATATAATCTCGCTAAATTA
>Ga0180301_10003493_pt1 | contig 12250 bp, 10 predicted proteins | sample GuaBasSediGuay16_FD_121797 | JGI IMG/M metagenome (GOLD analysis project Ga0180301, IMG submission 121797) | Subseafloor sediment microbial communities from Guaymas Basin, Gulf of California, Mexico - Guay16, Core 4569-2, 12-15 cm | ecosystem: Environmental > Aquatic > Marine > Hydrothermal...
GACTAGCTATCTCATTTTTGCGTTCATTAACAGCAGCAAACATTGATGCTCCTATGTTCAGCATAACTAGAGATATGAGGAGAGGCATAAGCCCAAGCCCCTGCTCCTCGATGTATTCTTCCAAATAGTATAGAGTCAAGGACTCGGGACGTGATGCATAGACGACGTACTCGTAAGTAAGAGCAATTATTTTAGCCAAGGACTTGTAACACTCAGCGTTTGAGAGCTGCACGGCTACACGCGACGTAGATACCTTAGGCAACGTAAGGGCCTCTTCATAAGTTAATATAATGACGTAGCTACTTGGGCATGGAATAGGTTCAGGAGCAGTCATCGGATCTCGATAGTAAGGTAGAAACGTTAAGCCGTCGATATCTACCAATTTTGATAATGCATCTTCATCGAAGAACCCCCTTATGATAAACTCTTGCCCGAATCCGTAGAGTTTATCTCCTACGTTAACACCCAGAGATTCACGCACGAAAGAACTTACAAGGATCCCTTTAAGATCCCCATCTTCTAAGTAATTACCTTCATTAACTATACGATCGAACCCAGTGAGGTTTGCTTCGCTGCTTGGAACGATACCTATAACGCCTAGAACCTCCATTTTCCTTCCAGACGCTGAGTACAGAGTACCGAGAGGATTATCGAAAAATACAGGCGTATTTTCCGCCTTAGGCGAGATCAACGTGACGTTCGGCTGGGATTTTAACCAATCAATGAATGAATCAGGTAGAGATACAAAGGATCCTACAGATGAGCCTAAAGGCTTATCCTTGATCAGTAAGGCGTTAATGGGCAGAACAGGCCTTGACTCCCTTACTAATAATCCATATCCGGGAGAGATTGAGGTAAGCACAATGAATCCGAAGACGAGCATCATGATGTTCATTAGATTAAGCGTTGTCCTCATCTTCCTTCTTCGGAGATTCCGACTGCCCATTGAGAATGCTGCGGCAATCGCGCTTTTGAGCTGTATCGGTCGATTTCCACTTTCCTTTTCTCGGGCGAGACGAAGGAAAAGTAATACTGAGGCTTTTCCAGCTAAGAATACGCATGTGCTCATGATTATGAAGGTTAGTTGGGTAGTGAGTCGACATCCTGGAAATACGATGTAGAAAAGCACGACTAGAAAAACGTAGAGTATTATCTCCGCAAGAGAGGTGATGGAGATCAAGAGCCGCCTATTACCGGCCGTTATCTCAAAGCATGTGGATTTTTCGGATATCAGATATGCTGACGCGGAGGCCATGAATACGAACAAGAGAAGTGACGGAAGGAGCGACTGTGAACTTGATTGAATTAATCCTCTAAGCATATCTTGAGCTTTTTTTGTCCGTATGTAGGCGCTTCGTAGCTTCGCAAAGGACTGGTCGAACAGTCCCTTCTTCAATAATGATAGAGATTCTTCAACTTCGCTGTAAGCGTTCAAAAGATCTCGTTTCTCGGCCTCGACGAGAAAACCTGCGGATAGGCAATCATCAAGCAGGGTGAAGCCGGAGCTCAACATCTCTTTTACATATTCAATGTTTGATAGAATGTTGTGTTCTCTAACGTCGATATGCAAAACTTCTCCTTGCGGCAGCTTAAAGTAGCCGGTCTTTCCTGCTAGGATGAATGTTTGAGAGTGTTTCGCTGGGAAATATGCCTTTACTTGGATCTTAACCTCAGTGTCGGCTGGGACTACGACTAGTCTTTTATCGAAGCCGAGAAATCTAACAAGATTCGAGAGGCTCCCATATTCCCTAACGGGTCCCGTCCAATAATCTTTTTCAACTTTTCCTTCCAGCTCTAAAACGTAAAACTGATAGCTGATGGCCAGCTTATTTGTCTTGATGTATCTAATTTCTCCGTCTAGATATATGGATGCTCCTTTCTTGAGGATGAACTGACGTGAAGACACCGAATTCGAGGACAACCATGTGCGCCATCTCTCGGGAACATAATCCATCCCAGGTGTTTCTTTATAATCGCATGTAACATAGATTAAATAGGATCCTTCTTTATCAACTGAGGCATAAAATCTTCCCGCAGCATCGGTTGTTACTCTTTTCTTAAATATGAGACGACGATCGAAAGCGAACAGAGTTACATTTGCCCCACTAATAGGGTTTCCATCTTCATCAACAACCGTTCCTGTTACGCTTGCTTTTTTCTGAGCTTGAACATTAACCGTAGAGACTTCAGCTGCTATAAGAAATATGAATAAAAAGGAGATTAGAAGCTTGTAAAAGACCCCTCGAATATTCGGTTCCTCCATCACGTCCTTAGGTTTCTAGCTTCACTTCACCATCAAATATAGTTTTTGATAAGACATGAATCTTCGGTTTTGATAGAAATACATGCGGCTTCAGCTAGGATCTGAAGGGCTATTTTTCGAGGACAATTGTTTCCCGTCTTTCGGGTCCTACGGATATTATGCTTATCGGTACCCTCACATGCTCCTCTATTCTCTGTATGTATTCTTTGGCCTGTTCCGGTAGAGCTTCGTATCCCTCTTCAACTATCTTTCTCCAGTCCACGTTTGCCTCCCATCCTTCAAGTTCTTCGTAGACGGGTTCACATTTTTCGAATGTACGGATATCTGCAGGGATCGTATCGATCGTTTTGTTTCCACATCTATATTTAATGCAGATCTTAAGCGGGTTGAGGCCGCTTAACACGTCGAGCTTCGTAATTGCCAACTTATCTATACCATTCAGACGAATAGAATATTTCACTGGAACAAGATCTAACCATCCGACTCTTCTCGGTCTACCCGTGGTCGTCCCATATTCTTTCCCTACTTCTCTTATCCTTTCACCTGTATCGTTCTTCAGCTCCGTAGGAACAGGGCCTGCTCCAACCCTCGACGTGTATGCCTTCATAACCCCTATGATCTCGTCGATTCTCTTCGGGCTTACACCGGCCCCTGTACATGCTCCACCTGCAACCGTGTTTGATGATGTGCCGTATGGGTATAATCCATGATCGATGTCGAGCAGCGTTCCTTGCGCTCCTTCGAATATTACGGTTTCCCCTCTGTCTAAAGCGTCGTTTATCTCTGCGGAGACGTCGCATACGTAATTTGAGATAGCCCGGCCGAACTGTGAAGCATTCTTAAGTATCTCCTTCTTGTCGAGCTTAACCTCTTCGCCGTATACTTGGCTTATTATTCTCTGCTTAAGGTTGACTAAGATGTCTAGTTTCGCCTTGAGCACTTCCTCATCCAAAAGATCAGCGATGCGTATCCCGAATCTCGCCGCCTTATCTGAGTATGTTGGCCCTATGCCTCTTCTGGTGGTTCCCGCGCGAAGGTTACCTTTCAATCTTTCCTGCAGCCCATCCTCAAGCTTGTGGAAATTGAAGACCACATGGGCTCTGTCGCTTATATGTAAGTCTGGCTGAAACCCTTCACGCCTCAAGTTTTCTATCTCATCGATTAGAACTTCCGGGTCGACGACTACGCCGTTGCCTAGATAGACCCTTTTACCATAAATGACCCCGGAAGGGACAAGGTGGAACTTGTACGTTTTCTCTCCGACAACAACTGTGTGACCTGCATTGGCTCCTCCATTGTATCTGACGACGCAGTCTGCGTCCTTCGCGAGAAGATCAGTGATCTTACCTTTCGCCTCGTCTCCCCATTGTGTGCCCACGATAACTATACCAGGCATAAGATCAAATCACCTTTGATTCAGATCATTCGGCACTATTTAAATAAATCTTTCAGAATGCTGGATATTCCGGCCTCTTTGGATATAAGGATCTTCATAAAATCATGGCGGCATCGAAAATTCGCGGTAATCATCAGAAACGGCGGGTTAATCCGAAATTAGAAATGAAATGGTAGAAAAATAATGCTTACAGCCTAGAGAAAGTCTTAAAAATATTCTCGCTGCTTATCTCGTTTCAATCTCTAAATTATCGGTGTTTCAGATGAGAAGACTAAAAATAGGGATGATAGGCTGTGGGGGAATCGCCGGTGCTCATGTTAAAAGGCTAACATCTCTTGAAGAAGTAAAAATTATAGCGTTTGCGGATGTGGTAAAGGAAAAGGCAGAGGCGTTTTCCAGCATATATGGCGGCAGAGCCTATACAAGCTGGCGTGAGATGCTTGATAAGGAGCCTCTTGACATCGTTTACATCTGCATACCGCCCTTTGCACATTCAGATGAGGTTATGGTCTCAGCTGAGAAGGGGATACGCATCTTCATTGAAAAGCCCATAGCGTTGGATATGAAGCTCGCGTGGAGCATGGTGAGAGCCGTTGAGAAGAGCGGGGTTAAGAGCCAAGTGGGATACTGCCAAAGATTCGGCTACGCGATTGATAAAGCGAAGCAGCTAATAGAAAGCGGGGAAGCAGGCAAGGTCGGGTTGGCCATCGGCTGGTATTGGTGTCGCTTCCTCGGGGGCGCATGGTGGAGAGACAAAAATAAGAGCGGCGGTCAAGTTGTTGAGCAGTCCACCCATCTTTACGATGCGCTTCGTTACTTATGTGGAGAAGTTGAGGAGGTATACGGGCAGATGAGCAGGAGATTTTGGACGGATGTTCCCGACCTCACTATTGAAGATGTCAGCAGCACGACATTCAGATTTAAGTCAGGAGCAATAGGGTCGATCTCGGCGACAACGTGGGGAGCCACGTCTCAATGGTGGTTCCGATGGTTGATGGCCGCTGAGAATTACACGATGTACGCCGAAGATGCAGGTACATTAACCCTTTACTCTACGGAGAAAAAGAGGGCTACTATGGAGTCGGAGCAGAGAGACGTGTACCTCTTAGAATCGAAAGAATTGATTCAAGCAGTCCTAAATGATAGGGAAACTAGAACTCCGATAAGAGAAGGCGCTAAAACGTTAGAGTTCACGTTAGCAGCGAGAAAGTCGATGGAGACGGGAAAACCCGTAAAGCTTCCATTAACTTAGGAGAAGGGGGAATAGTTGATGAAAAAAGGTGTGAATGCTTGGATTTATCCCTCCGAATTCACAGTAGACAGGATCTTAGAGGCATCGGCTGAAATAGGGTTCGACGGGGTCGAGCTTAACCTAAATGAAGAATCTTTAAAGCTCTCCAAGAAGAAGAGGAAAGCTATAATGGAGAAAGCAGCCTCGCTTGGATTGGAGCTGCCAAGTCTTTGTACAGGTTTATTCTGGAAGTTCAATCTTGCTAGCCCTGATGAAAATACAAGAAAGATGGGGGTTGAAATTTTAAAGAAGGGATGCGAGTTCGCCTCGGACATAGGAGCGAAAGTCTTCCTTGTAGTCCCAGCGGTCGCCGTCGCTGAAGTTTCATACCGTGAGATGTGGAGCCTCTCAAAGGAGAGTATCCTGGAGGCTGTTCCTGCAGCTGAGGATTACGATGTCATACTGGGGATAGAGAACGTCTGGAATCGATTTTTATACAGCCCGCTTGAGTTCCGAAAGTTCATAGAGGAAATAAATCATCCGAATGTAAAGGCGTACTTCGACATCGGGAACATCCATTTTCTAGGCTTCCCTCAACAGTGGATCCGTCATCTCTCAGATCTTATCGCCTGCGTCCATGTTAAAGACTTCCTAAGATCATCCCTACAATTTAGACAGCTGCTGGAAGGGGATGTTCCCTGGAGGGAAGTGATGAAGGCTCTTCGGGAGGTTGGCTATAACGGTTTCCTGAATGTCGAAGTCTCTCCCTATCCGGGTCACCCGCTGAAGGCAGCTATGGACAGTAAGGCAGCGTTAGATCTCATCCTTCAGATGGAATGAAAAGGAAAGCACAGGAGAAACGCTTTTCTTTTATTTTTAAATGGAACAAATGCTGGTTGAAGACCGGGAAAATAGAGGAAAACATTAACTAGCCAGAAGAGACGGCGGTGAATGGCTTTCAAATAGATAACACTTCACAAGGGGGTTAATTTCTTCTTTTTCGATGAGTATATACACTTAAAGATCTCATTAATGCTTGTCTAATATGAGGGAATTAAGATTTGACTAGAGAAAGAAGAAGAAAACCTGCTGAGATTCTGCCTCGAGCTTTCCGTGAAACTTACTTTTCTCTCTTCTCAGGTCCCGAGCCTGAAACGCTTCACGCTGATCTTTACAGGATGCTCATCGATGAAGGGACAGATGTGATAGTTCAGCAGCTAAAAGAGTATAATCGGAGACGAAGGAGGCTGCTTAGTAGGATACGTGGAAAAATAGAGGTTAGAAGATTAAAGCGCGACGAGAAGATAGCTGGGCTTCAGGTTGTAGCTTCAGATGCAGGTAACAACGGTGTTGACCTAAGATCCGCGTTCATTCCTCTCTATGCTTCTACAGCTCTAACAGCTAAAGGATGGAACATCATTGACGAACCCATCTTCAGAGCTGGAAAACCTGATGTTTGGGCAGATGAGTTTAGAACCCAGCAAAGAGAATCTCTGCTTGCCTTTAAGATACAGTGCGAAGTAACGGAGGAGGCGGTGGAAAGATGGGATCCAGACTTGGTTTTGATTGACGGCTCATTACTTCTGAACTTCTGGCTGTTACCTCCTCCTGATTCAACAAAAGACTACATTAGGAACTTTCAAGAGGCGCTGTTAAGTTCTGTAGGTTTGCTTCATTACTGTTATGAGAGAAGCATACCTATAGTCGGCTTCGTCAAAAGAACTAGAATAAACCATATTTGCAAAAAGTTCCGTGTGCCAAAACTGAGGGACACCGCTCTCATGGATCTCATCCTTCGTTTAGGAGAATATACGTTGCCTGAAGATGAACCTATGAAGGGAAGAATAGTCAATAGTTACAGGAAAAAGGCAGAGGAACTAGGCATCCCAAACCGCGAAATCGTCGAGTTCACAAGCATATACTCCTCTTACATCAGAACCGGATTGACCACTCCCTTCCGTTTAGAAATACCCGAGTACTGTCTGGATCAGCTCGAGAAGATCAGCACATTAATATTTACGACTTCCGAAGAGGAGAATGGGATACCTTTCTCGATCAGCGAGGCTGATCGCCTTACGAAAGTGACAACTAACATATCGAATATACGTACCCTAATGATCTACTCTAAGGCTCTTGACCTCGTTCGGAAAGGTGAGATGAATATGCATGACCTTAACCTTCTCGCCTTACAGCATGGTGAACCTTGGACCCTTAACGACGGAGAATACATTTCCGGTCTGCTAGAAGGGGAACAAGGAGGCTGAATGAATGGATGAGTTTGAAGTAAAGCCTATAGGTTATGCCCTTTCCGGATGCACTCATGATTCTCTCATCTTCGTCGTCATGGAGGAAGCACAGGTCAAGGTTAACTACTTCTACTTCATAGAGCATCCTGCAAGCCCTGAGACTTGGGTTCTTGTGAGGACATTCCGAACGCAGCCTTATAATCCTGAGATGATTACGGGTAGAACAGGCCCATTAGCTGGAAAGAAGGGGAGAAGAGCTGAGTATGGAAAAAGGCTAGAATATACTGTTGCCTTCGCTGAGATTTTGGGCTACTATGACGAGAAGGGGAAGTGGCGCATGATGGAAGTCGCTCCTTCACCTTGGGACCTCGTCTATGAACCAAACGAGGAAGCCCTGCGTCATTTCTTTATACCCAAAACAAGGGAAGCCGATGTTCTCCTTCTTGAGATAGGAAAGGCTCGTGGAACAAACATACCTGTTTACATAGATCTAAACTCGATTGCGAAGGGTCACATGTTTGTCGCCGGCATGACGAGGTCCGGAAAATCAAGTTTCATAATAAATATGGTTGCTAAGGCTTCACGTCTAAAGCCAAGACCTCACTTCGTCATATTTGATATAAGAGGAGAGTATAACAGCCTCAAAAGATACGGCGCCAAGGTGCTTCCATATACAAAGTTTACTCCAAGCATATCCGATCCTAACGCTATCGCGAATAAGCTCGAGCTGAAAGGAAAGGAGAGAAACCTTCTCATAGAGGCGGTTCGCTCATTACAAAATGAAGATGCAGAGATCAGCAGAGAGAATATAATCGCAAAGGTCGAAGAGATTCTGGAGCAAGGTGTAGTCTATAAGACGCGGAAGAGCCAGGAGAAGGCGCTTACAGGCATAGAGTGGTTCTTAGAGAATAAAGGCGCATTTATAGATGAGCGGCTTGAACCCTTGGATATCATCTCTGAAATAAAGAATAACTTCGCATTGATCATCGATTTCTCAGTGAACGTGGATATCGAAGCTCAGCAGAGAACCGCCAAACACATCCTTGACCGCGTAAGGAATTACGCAATGGAAAGAAAGGATTACGGAGACTTCGCATGTATAATCGCAATTGAGGAAACCCAATACTTCGCTCCTGAAAGAGGAGCTGAGATGAGAGAATCAAGCGCCCAATCCGGCGTGAAGGCTTCGATGATAGAGACTGCTAGTCAAGCTGGAGGATACAACGTGGGGCTAATCCTCTTAACTCAGAGGCCTGCTTATGTTCTTAAGAGCGTGATCTCCCAATGTAACTCTGTGGCTTGTTTCAGACTGAAAAGCGGGAATGATCAAGACGCGATTCTTCAGTACACGGAGTACGGGTCAGAGAGACTTAGGGATTACCTGCCAGGCTTGGCTGATCATGAAGCTATGCTTTGGGGCTTGGCTATTCCAACTCCCTTCCCGGTTATAGCGGAGATAGAAGTTGAGGAATACCCGCAGAAGGCAGTGGGCTTCGCTAAGACTGCTTGGGAAAAAATGGAGAAAGCCGTCTCACCTGGAAACGAAGGCTCCTCTGGTTTACCGCTTCATCTTCGCGATGCTTAAAACTTCGGGGCGATCTTCATGAGGCTTATAGTCGGCTCCGATTTTCATGGAAACGAGGCGATGGTAGAGAGATTCGTAGCGAAAGCCGAAGAAGAACATGCGGAAATCATCCTGATCTGCGGGGACGTAACAAACTTTGGAACGCTTAGAGAGGCAAAACGTCTACTCTCATTCTTTATTAAGCCTAGGGTTCCTGTGCTGTTTATCCCGGGAAACTGTGACCCGCCGTCCCTTTCAGGTGTGGATTTAGAAGGTGTGAGATGCATACATGGCAGAACAGCCTCCTATGGCGATATAACTTTTCTCGGAATCGGAGGTAGTCCTCCTACACCTTTCCACACTCCGTTTGAGATTGAAGAGGGAGAAATAATGGCTGAGCTGAGCCGAGCGGCGGAGAACCTCATTGATGACCGAAGGTTTATACTTTTGTCGCATGCTCCTCCTCGTGATACACGGCTTGACAGGACCCGTTTCGGCCTTCACGTCGGCAGCGTAAGCGTGAGAAGATTCATTGAGGATAAAAAGCCGTTCCTTGTGTTCTGTGGACATATCCATGAAGCTAAAGGGGAAGACCGGATAAACGAGACGATTCTAATTAATCCCGGCCCTGCTAGACATGGAGACTACGTTTTAGCCTCTATAGAAGGCGACGATGTTGATGTTAAATTTGGTTCTTTATGAGGATGCATGTCCAGCTGAGAAGTAACGTTTAAAAGCTTTAATGTCACTTAGGTTTTAGTCTTCGCGAGGTTTCATCGATGCCATTCAAGAAGGGTGATTTCCTCCTAATTGATTACGTTGCAAGAGTATCTGAAACCGGAGAAGTCTTCGATACCACAATCGAGGAAGTTGCAAGGGAAGAAGGCATCTACAAAGAAGGCGCGCTGTACGAGCCTATGCTGGTAGTCGCCGGGGAAGGATGGGTATTGAAAGCTCTCGACGAAAGCCTACTTAACCTCGAACTCGGGAAGAAGGAGAAAATCGAGATTCCACCGGAGAAAGGCTTCGGGGAGAGAGATCCGAATAAAATCCGGCTTTATCCGCTGCGGAAGCTCCGAGCGCAGGGGATAACTCCTCAGGTAGGTATGCAGCTACAGGTTGATGGACGATTAGCGACTGTCAGAACGATAGGCTCAGGTAGAGTGCTCCTAGACTTTAACCCGCCACTCGCCGGTAAGACTCTCATTTATGAGATTACCGTTCAGAAGAAGCTTCAAACGGTGAGGGAAAAGATTGCAGCTTTGATACATCGAAGAATCCCCCAGGTGGAAATAGACAAATTCAAGATAACAATTAAGAAGAATAAGGTAACAGTAGATGTTCCCGAGGAGGCTTTCTACATCGAGGGGCTTCAAATCGCAAAGAGAGGGATCTTCATGGACATAACGAGATTCTTCCCAGAAAAGACAACCGTCACCTTCACGGAGACACTTAAGAAGCCGAAGCCAGCTGAAGAAGAACCTTCTTCCGAGGAGAGCCGAGAGAGCACTGAACGCTCTGAATGACCTCTAAAACCTCACATTGATCCCCAGATTTTAAACCTTCCGGAAAACAAAGATCATAAAATGCGCATCTTTCCTCTTCGCATACAGGCGTTCTGAAAGTTATTATCGCGCCTGGGATTGCTTGCTTAGCTGGGATGGCGGATGGGATTTTAGCATTAACCACCTCGACTACTTGCATCTCCATCTCATATCGGCTGCAAAAAAGGGTCTTATCGCGGACTTTCACAATCTCGTAGACCCGTCCAGATTCGATGTTCTCTATGCAGACTTGATAATACTCGCACTCGGCGCATTTTGACCCTGGTCCTCTATGAATAAAGACCTCGCCAACCTTAGCTTGGCCTTTCCCTACAAGGGTTACAATGATTTGTTTTCGACGCAATCTAAATGCCTCTGACCCATCGAACCTTTTGAAACTCAAGTATAAATACTGATTTTGAATAGTCTTTGTTTATTATCTATCTTAAAATTTTTCAGGTCTCTTTGAGGAAAAGGATTTTTTAAGCCAGTAGCTATGCATAACTAATGCAAAGTTTGGAAGAGACCGGATAAATTGCTGAGAGCAGCTGATAAAAAGACGAGGAATAAAAATATTCAAGGTCATCCTTCACGAATGTTTTTGCGTTAGGCTTTGTGAGCTTCTTCACGGATGTTTCAACCGAGATGGTTCTAAGCCTGCTACCCGTCTTTATTGTTCGTCTTCCGGGGTCTGGAAGTGCGGCGTTGGGGATAATCGAGGGTTTAGCTGAATCTCTCAGCTACGGCATGAGAGCCGTTTCAGGGGTATTCTCTGATAGACTTAGAAGAAGGAAAGCTATCATTCTTCTGGGTTACGGGGTTTCGAATATTGTAAAACCGCTCTTTGCTGTTGCGAATAATATCTTCGAGGCTATGGCTATTCGGATAGCTGATAGAATTGGGAAGGGGATCCGAACGGCTCCACGTGACGCCTTGCTCAGCGAATCCATCGATGAGAAAAGGAGAGGTATGGCCTTCGGGTTGCATAGGACTTTAGATCAAACAGGGGCTATTCTGGGTCCTTTAGCCGCGTCCTTTTTGATGTATACCATCGGCTTAACCATAAGAGGGGTATTCTGGCTTTCCCTGATTCCCGGCGTCGCTGCGCTGCTGATTCTTCTGTTCTTTGTTCAAGAACGATTTGCGGCGGGCCGCCGAGGATTCAGCCTGCTGACGGGGATTCGAGAAATTCTCAAGGGGGATTTCGTGCTTCTACTCTTAATTGTAGGTATTTTTCTTTGGGAGCCTTCAACTATTCATTTGTCCTTCTGAATGCAAGTGAGTCGGGGGTTAATTATCGTCTAATCCCCATTTTTTACGCGTTGATTAACTTGAGCCATACTTTAATCGCGATTCCCTCCGGGGTTTTATCGGACAGGATAGGAAAGGAAAGTGTTCTCCTCATGGGGTATGGAGCCTTCCTCGCGGCTGCTCTCTCGCTGTTCTTCTTTCCCCGCAACTTTTATGCCGCTTTCCTCATAGCAGCCATATTCGGAGTCTACGATGGAATCGCAAACACCATTACGAGAGCCTTAATACCGAAATATTCGGAAAGCGCATTGAGGGGAACAGCGTACGGGCTGTATTATCTCATCGTCGGCTCATGCTTCCTGATCGCAAACATAACCGTAGGCGCATTATGGCAATCCCTCGGCCCCTCATCTGCAGCTGCGTACAGCATAACATTAGCAGCAGCCTCAATCGTTGGTATGGCTATACTTTTAGGACGCCGGAAACCCGGACAGCATAGGATAAAATAAAGCCTATCCGTCGATCACCATCACATAATTCAAGAAGCCTACATATGCGTGGAAAAAAGGCTATATGGGTGACGAGCATTTCTGCTCGTACATGTACAAAAATGCTCGTGCTTTATAAAGAAAAATTTTTCCAGGGATTGAGCATATCTCCATGCTTTATATAAACTATTTAAAGAAAAAAATCTTCGGGAGAACCAAGCTTTCTTAAACCAGCCTAAACAAAAAGCTTATATTAAGCATCCGGAC
>Ga0180301_10003495_pt1 | contig 12250 bp, 12 predicted proteins | sample GuaBasSediGuay16_FD_121797 | JGI IMG/M metagenome (GOLD analysis project Ga0180301, IMG submission 121797) | Subseafloor sediment microbial communities from Guaymas Basin, Gulf of California, Mexico - Guay16, Core 4569-2, 12-15 cm | ecosystem: Environmental > Aquatic > Marine > Hydrothermal...
CTTATCTATATTACAAATGCTAATCCTTTAAATCAATTTCCAAACACCATGAAAGGTGTTAAAGCATTAAAAAAGGTTGAGTTTGTTGTTGTTCATGAACAGTTTATGACTCCAACAGCAAAATTTGCAGATGTACTTTTGCCAGTAAAAACTCATTTTGAAAGAAATGATATTGTTAGACCATGGCTTTCAGGACCCTACTATTTCTATCTAAATAAGGCTATAGAATCTATGTATGAATGTAAATCAGATTTTGAAATTTGTTGTGAGCTTGCAAAAAAACTTGGAATACCAAATTATGATGAAGGTAAAAATGAGGAGGAATGGTTAAAAGAAATTTTTCAGCTTTCTCCAGATTTACCAGTTTATGTAAAAGATTATGATGAGTTTAAACGGAAAGGTACTTGGAAGATTAAGCTTGATAAACCTTTAATAGCCTTTAAAGAACAAATAGAAGACCCTGAACATCATCCATTTCCAATACCTTCAGGGAAAATCGAAATATATTCTGAAAGACTTGCAAAACTTAACAACCCTAAAATTCCACCTATACCAAAATAAAATATATTGAAGCTTGGGAAGGACCAAACGACCCTAAAAAAGAAAAATATCCTCTTCAACTTATAACTCCCCATTCAAAAAGAAGAGCCCACTCAGTTTTTGATAACATAGATTGGCTTAAAAAGATTGAACCTCAACAATTATGGATAAACACTATTGATGCTGAGGCTAGAGGAATAAAAAATGGTGAACTTGTTAAGGTTTTTAATGATAGGGGAACCGTTGTTGTTCAAGCAAAAGTTACAGAACGTATTATGCCTGGTGTTGTAAGTCTTTGTGAAGGAGCATGGTATACCCCAAAGAATGGGGTAGATTATGGTGGTTGTCCAAATGTTTTATGTAATGATGAATTTTCACCTGCTGGAGCTTTTTGTTCAAACTCATGTTTGGTTGAGGTTAAAAAGCTTTAAGAGGTGAAAACATGCCTCAAATGGCTTTTTATTTTGACCAAACAAGATGTATAGGATGTTATGCATGTTTAATTGCTTGTAAAGATTGGAATAATACAGAGTTAGATTGGAGAGAAATTATTTGTATTGAGAAAGGAAAATTTCCAAATCTTTTTGTTGCTTATCTTTCTATTTCTTGTTTTCATTGTGAAAATCCAGGCTGTATTACTGTATGTTCAGCAAATGCAATTTTAAAACGTGAAAAGGATGGTATAGTTGTTGTTGACGAAGAAAAATGTTTGGGTAAGGATGTTTGTGGTATGCTATGTAAAGATGCTTGCCCCTACAATATACCTAAAGCTGATGTAGAATCAAAAATGAAAATGCAAAAATGTAATTTTTGTTTGGGAAGGTTGGAGGAAGGAAAGCCTCCAGTTTGCGTTGCAGCATGTCCTACAAGAGCTTTAGATTACGGAGTCATTGAAGACTTAACAAAAAAATATGGAAATATTAGGGAAGCTGAAGGTTTTAGTTATAACCTAACCATAAAACCATCCATTATCTTTAAACCAAAAAAACCAAAATAGTTGTTAAGAAAACATTTTTCTAATTTTTCCGTAAAAGGTTAGATTTACCAAAGTTTTAGCTGCTCTTTCTGGTGAAGGGAAAACCGGAATTCCCATTTGTTCCATTTTCCTTTTTACTTGAATCCACATATTTTTTGGTGTAATTACACATGAAACCATACATTTTTTAAACTTATTTTTAGCTTTAGCAAAATCTTCAACTGGAAGTTTTATTCCAGGATGGTAAAGACAGAAAAACAATAAAGCATCTACATTTTCATCTGCCAAAACTAGCCTTACAGCTTCTTTATAGGCTTCAATGTTTAAGGATGCAAAAGCAACGTCAACAGGGTTTGTTCTAATTGTGAAGGGTGGAAGAAGTTTTTTTAATTTTTCATTGGTTTCATTTGTAAATTTAGCTAAAGTTAAACCTCCATCTGTACATACATCAATCATAGTTATTGCAGGTCCAGCTTCCTTAGAAACAACGGCAAATCTACCATTATTTGGAGGTTCTTGTAAAGCTAATGCTTTAACAGTATCCAAAAGTTCAATACAACTATTCACCATGATAATTCCAGCCTGTTTAAATGCAGCCTTATAGATCTCATGTTTTCCGGCTAAAGAACCTGTATGAGAATAAACAGCTTTGCCACTTCCTTCTCTTCCAACCTTATATGCTACAATAGGTTTTTTTCCAACAACCTTTTTTGCAGCTTCAACCATTCTTCTAGCATCATCAACACCCTCAATATACATTGCAATAACTTTTGTTTCAGGGTCTTCTCCAAAATATTCTATTAGGTCTGCAAATTCAACATTACACCTGTTTCCAACACCAACAATTTTACTAAAACCTATCCCTTCCTCCATTCCATGGTAAGAAATTATATGACACATACCACCACTTTGACTGATAAGAGCTACATTTCCTTTTTTTAGTTTGGAAAAAATTGGTGTAAAAGATGCATTAAGATTTGCATGAAGATTAACCATTCCAAAAGTGTTAGGTCCAATAATTTTTATCCCGTATTTGTTTGCGATATTTACAGTTTCTTCTTGAAGTTTTAATCCTTCCTCTCTTCCAATTTCCTTAAATCCACCAGAAATTATAACTGCACCTTTAACCTGTTTTTGAGTACATTCTTCTAAGGTTGATGGAACAGCCTTTGCTGGAATAACTATAACCGCTAAATCTACATTTTCAGGTAAAGCTTTAATAGATGGGTAAACCTTAAACCCTAAAATTTTTTGGGCATAAGGATTAATAGGATAAATTTTTCCTTTAAATTTTGCATCTTTTAAACTTTTAACACAATAATACCCCATTTTATTTGGGTCTTTAGATGCACCAACAACCATAACTGATTTTGGATAAAAAATAGGCTTAAATTTTTCAAGAACAGTCAAAATTTTTTCCTCCAAAAAATTTAGGTTGTTGGGTTTTATGGTTAAAGCATAGATTTTTTAGCAACAAGTAAAGCTGTTTCACACTCAGCTACAACTTCATCTTTTTGGTTTTTCACAAGAACCTTCATCCGAATGGTTCCACCCTCATATTTTGTGCTTGGTTTTTTCTCTACAACTTCAGCTTCAACACGAATAGTATCTCCTATTCTTACTGGTGCTGTAAGTTTTGCTGTCATACCTAAAAAAGCCATAGCTGTTCCTGCAACCAGCATTCCCAAAGGACCTGACATCAAAGATAAAGTTAACATTCCATGAGCAACCCTAGTTTTAAATATACTTTTTTTTGCAAATTCCTCATTCATATGTAGGGGATTGTAATCACCTGATAAACCTGCAAAAGTCACAATGTGGGCTTCGGTTACAGTTATCGGTGGAAAAGTCATTTTTTCGCCAACATTAAACTCATCAAAACTTTTTCCATACACAAACATAGGCTGCACCTATAAACTTAGATTTTTAAAACCAACCTTATATTTGCTTTGATAAAAAATCAAAAAGTTAGTAAGGATTTTTTAGGCTGGTAATAATTTTTTTGGTCTATTTTGATTTTTCACCAAAAACCTTTTTTATACTTTCTAAGAATTCATTAACCCCCTTTACTTCAACCTCGTTCTCAAATTCATCCTTAGATTTTATTCCAGCTAAATATTTCGCAATTTCCTTTCTTGCTTGAATAGGATAATTTCCAAGAATAGCTACTGTTTCCATCATAGGTGAACCTCCACCATGAACACCTGCAACCTGCCAAACTCCTGCCCAACCAGAACAAAGCATATCACTAAGCATTCGAATACATCGATGTTGGTCTTCAACAGGAATATCAGCTTTTCTTTTTAAGTATTTTTCAAGGAAAGGTTTGGTTTCCGGATTAAGAAAATCTTCTTCATAAGGTAAAGTTGCAGGTATTCCTCCAGCAATATCCGCAAGAATGTCGTATTCATGGTAAATATTGTGGCCTGCATGTCTTCTTCCAACATTAACATAGATTGGGTTAGGCGCACAAAAACCTGAAGGTGTTTTTATGGAGAAAATAGCACTAGCAACTCCAGCTGAATAAACAAGTTCAGCAACTCCAATCAAATCTGAAATTTTTTCCCTAATATGGGAAACCCTTTCAGTTCCATTATATTCTGCAACTAAGGCTGCAGACCCCATAATAATATCTGAAACTGCAGGTTTACATCCTGTGTAACTATGTCTATGGTTAAAAGCAAACTGTAAAGCTAAGGGGCCGCCAAATTCTCTTTCTCCACACATAAATACTCTTTCCCATGGAACAAAAACATCATCAAAAACTACAAAACCATCTGATACACCTATATGGGCTATGGGTGCATCCCATTGTTTTCTTGGTCTAACTGAAGCCTGATGATTGATGATTTTTACTCCATCCCAATCTCCTGGAACAGCAAAAGCAACAGCATAATCCTCCTCACCTTCAACCAAAACTCTTGTTGGAATTGCTATTATTTCATCTGCTTGAGGTGCAATAGTATTATGGATTTTTGCTCCTCTAACAATAATTCCATCCTTTCTTTTTTCAACAACACGTAGATAAACATCTGGGTCTGCTTGTTCATGAGGTCTTTTACTTCTATCTCCTTTTGGGTCTGTTTGAGCAGCACTACCAACCAAATCATTTTCTTGGAAATACTTTAACCATTCAACAAAGTTTTTATGGTAATGGGTTCCATGTTTTTGGTCGATTTCATAGGTTATTCTATACAATGCATTGATAGTATCTTGGCCCATACATCTTTGAATACATCCAGCAACCCTATGACATCCAACCCTAATCATCATTTGTTTCTTTAAAAGGTCCTCTGGAGTAAGCATAATATGGTTAAATCTGTTGATTTTTTTACCTGTTAAATGGGATGTTGCTGTGAAAAGTTTTTCGTATCTTGGGTCGTTTGCAAGGTCAAAAGTTACTCCCAACACATTAATACTTGGTTGGAAGCGGGGGTCATCTCTTCGAACTTTTTCACCACCCATCCAAACATTAGGCTTCATCTTTTTTAATCCTTCAATAAATTCTTCTCTTGTCCTCATGTTCCAACACCTTTTTAGACATCTCCAATATTTAATGTAAAGATGGTAAACCTTAATAGTCTTTCTAACATTTTTTGAGTTTGCTAAAAATTCCAAAAAAAAAATTAAGCTTAAAGAGTTTAAAGTATTGTTTACATATTTGCTTTGTTTAACGGTGGTGTAATTTAATGCTAACACCCCATCAGTATTTTAATCCAAAAATGGAAACAATACCTAGAGATGAACTACGAATGCTTCAAGAAAAAAGAATTCAATTTCAAATAATGCATGCCTACGCAAATTCAACACTAATAAGAAAAAGATTTGAGAAGGCAAAAATCCATCCATCCGACATAAAAACAATAGAAGATTTTCAAAGAAAAGTTCCACCCATGGAGAAGGATACTGTAAGAGATGAAAGAGAAAAAACTGGAGACCTTTATGGTGGAGTTTTAGGTGTACCTCCAACAACAAGTTTGGTTGTGGGTAGAAGCACAGGTACAACTGGAATTCCAACCTTTATTCCTTTCACTTCAGAAGATATTAGTCGAATTGCCGAACAATGGGCTAGAGCTTTATACATGGTTGGGCTTAGAAGAGGTGACCGGTATGCTCTTAAAGCTTTGTTTTTCCATATGTGGCCTAAACCTCATGAAAAAGGTGCTGAATTGTTAGGTTTACAAACTCTTGAACTTGAAATAATTGATGTCGAGCTTAACCTAAACATGTTAAAATATTTTAAGCCTAAAGCTTTTTGGACTGGAACAACCCCTTTATTGCCATAACAAACATTCTAAAAAGTAAGGGTTTAAAACCCAAAGAATTTATTCCTTCACTTGAAGTTGTCTTAGAAGGAGGAGATTATCTTGTTTCTTCAACCTACAAAGAGGTTGTTGGATCTGGAGAGTAGGAGAAAAAACGGTAACACCATTATGGGTTTTAGCTCAACCCTATACTCGATGGATGACCGAAGATATGGGAAAACCTGAAATTGGATAAATGTGAGTGTGGAAGAACTCATGTTAGGGTTCTTTACCTTAGTAGAAGAGGACATACCCTATACGTTAAAAAGAAAAAGAAGTAAAAAAAGGTGAAAATTTATGGGTGGAGAAGAAGTAGTTAAAATTTATTCTAGGGAAATTGAGGAGGTTGTTTATAGTTTTCCAGAGCTTAGATTTATACCTTACCAAATAGTAAGAAAAAACCTTTTCCGCAGGACAAAATTATTCTAAGATTTTCATACAACCCGAAATTAACTAAAGACCCTGAGGAACTAAAAAAACGTTTAGAAACAGCCTTAAAAGAAAAGTTTGATGTGGATGTTGAAGCAAAAATCATTAAGCCAGAAGAAGTTGCTGTTCAAGAAGATGTGGATGTTGTTGGTTTAAGTATACTTTCAGGTCCTCATTTAAGGCTAATACCTAAAGTGGTTAAACTTTTGAAGGAAAAAGGTGCAGAAGATGTTCTTGTTTTGGTTGGAAGTGTAATTTCCAAAGAAGATATTCCAAAATTGAAAGAGGCTGGAGTCCATGATTTTTTGGTCCAGGAACATCAATCAAAAAAATTGTTGAATATATCCAGGAAAACGTTAAGAAAACATAAACTTTAAAGAATTTTTACGATTTTTTCCACGATTTCTATAAAAGCTTTTGCTGCTGGTGAATCCTTATATTTAACTAGGAAAGGTTCACCTTTATCAGATTCTTCACAAATTCTTGGGTCAAGAGGAATTTTTCCAAGGAAGGGTAAGTTTAAATCTTCAGCTATTTTTTCCCCTCCTTTTGCACCTAAAACATCAACCTTTTTCCCACAATAGGGACATACAAATCCACTCATGTTTTCAATTACACCTAGCACTCTAACATTCAATTCTCTAGAAAAAGTTACAGCTTTTTTAACAACAAGCTGAGAAACTTCAGATGGGATTGTTACAATAATTACTCCATCAACGTTGGGTATAAGTTGCATAACTGTTAAAGCTTCATCACCAGTTCCTGGTGGAAGGTCTACAAGTAAAAATTTTAGGTTTCCCCAAACAACATCAGCTAAAAATTGTCTTATAGCTGTAGATTTTAAAGGTCCACGCCAAATTACTGGAGTTTCATCTGTTGGAAGCAAAAAATCCATGGATACAACTTTTATTCCTAAAGGTCCAACAACCGGAATAACACCTTGAGGACCAACATTTAAATGTTGACCTCTAACACCCAACATTTTTGGTATACTTGGCCCTGTAATATCTGCATCTAAGATTCCAACCTGGCTAGGTTGACCTTTTAAGGCTAAAGCAAAAGCTAAATTTACGGTAACAGTACTTTTTCCAACACCACCTTTACCACTAAGAATAACAATTTTATGTTGTATTTTTTCCATCCAAGCTTTAATCCTGTTTTCTTGTGCTTTAATTTCAGCTAATCTTTCTTGGTTAACCCTCATTTTTACAGCCTTCTCTTATTTAGGTTGAATTATTTTTGTTGGTTTATATTTTTTGTGCAAATGCACACATAGTTTTCCGTGGAGTTTTTATAGTCTGCTAATTTCACAATCTTTATGGTGAATTAAGCTGACAATTGAAACAAGAAAAATCCAAAAAACATCTGATGGAACATGTTTAGTTTCCCTACCAAAAAACTGGGTAAAACGATTTAACCTTAAAAAAGGCTCCTTAATTTATGTTAGGGAGCGTGCTGATGGATGTTTAGTTTTAGACCCACAATTTGCTGTTGAAGTTACACCTGAAACAACAATAAAAATTTCTAAAAGACTTGAAGATGACATTTTAAGTAGTTATCTTTTAGGTTATGAGGTTGTAACCATAGAAGCATCCAAACTTACAGCTGAACATAAGGAAAGAATTAGATATGCTGTTAACCGTCTAGTTGGAGTTGAAATCATCGAGGAAGATGAGAAAAAGGTTGTTCTTCAATGTTTACTTAAACCTACAGCTTTTCCACCTGAAAAAATTCTTAGACGTGAATATGTACTTTCAGCTAGCATGTTTAAGGAGGTTTTTGAATCTTTTTTAAACAATGACCTTCAACTTGCAAAAAGTTTACTTGAAAAAGATGAGGAAATAGACCGACTTTATTTTTTGCTTGTTAGATTACTTAGAAGCTTAATTCTTAATCCTAGATTGAGTGAAAAATTGAACATATCCCTTATAGATTGTTTAGATTATAGGCTTATAGCTAGTTTAATTGAAAATATAGCTGATAGGTCTGTAGAATTAGCTAATTACATAGTTGAAGCAAATAGCTATAAGCTTCAACCAAAAATTGTTGAGCAAGCAAAAAAAGTTAAGGAAAACATCCAAGCAACCTATGAAGAAATAATTAAAGCAATTTTTTCTAAAGACCCGAAAATTCTTTCAGAAGCAATGGATAAAAGAAGGGAAGCTGAAGAGAACATAAAAAGGCTTGAGGAAGATTTAGGTAAAGAAAAAAATCTTGATTCACGTTTAACCTACAATTTTCTATCCTTTATTCACAGAGTTATGGACCATCTAAAAGATATGATCGACTTAGTAACAACTATCCGATAAAAAGTTTGGAGATTTAAAGTTTTCCTTGTTTACTCATAAACCTTTTCTTCCTCCAAATGGAAACCAACAGTATCCAGCTCAATGTTTCTTCTTCTTTCCAAATATTCTGGATTTAAAATTTCCTTGTAAATTTCATGTTGAATGATTACCCTCATAATTTTGTTTGTTCCAGTCCAAATCAAGGAAAGTCTTAAATCTCTAAAAAATCTTTCAATAGGGTAAACTGTTGTGTAACCTATTCCACCCAAAATTTGCATTGCATGGTTTACTGTTTCCCATGCAGCCTCCGTTGCAAAAGCTTTAGATTCAGCAACAACTCTACGTAACCTTCCAAGGTTTACACCCTCATCGGCCATTCGAGCAGCAGTATAAACAAGACCCCTTGCAGCATCAATCTTCATGATACTATCTGAAACCTTAAAACTAACACCCTGAAAATCTTTAATTTTTCTACCAAAAGCTTTTCTTAAACTACTATATTTTACTGCTACTTCCAATGCACTTATAGCTGTTCCAATAGCACCAGCAGCAGAAGTTATTCTTTCCGGAACCATCATCTTATTAAAAACATCATAACCACCATTTTCTTTACCCAACAAATTCTCCTCCGGAACCTTAACATCCTTAAAAACTATCCTAGCTGTTCCTCCACCTCTTGTTCCTAAAAGCCCATAAACAGTTGCAACTTTAACTCCAAAATCTCTTTCAACAATAAAGGTACTTACTCCGGTTTGAGGTGGAACAGCTTTAGGATTTGTTTTAGCATAAACAATGAAAAAAATCTGCTCCTTCACCACCCACAACAAACCTTTTTTCACCATTTAAAACATAATGGTTTCCCTCTTTTTTGCAACAAGTTTCATCGCACCAAAAACATTAGACCCACCAGAAGGGTCAGTTTATAGCTTCAGCACTATAAAGTTCCCCTTTTAACATAGGCTCCAAATATTTTCTTTTTTGTTCAGATGTTCCAAAAAGATTTAAGGCTTCACCAACAATACTTGGCATTGAATATTGGCAGGATAAGGTAAACCCTAAAACTCCAACCTGTTCTATAGCTGCAACTTCAGCAACCCATGTAGCATTTCTTCCTCCATATTCACTTGGAAATCTTAACCCTAACAATCTTTTTTCAGCAGCAGCCTTAATAAAATCACTTGGAAAAACAACTTCTTCCACATCCATTTTTCTGATAAGTTCAGATGGGACCTCATTTTTTACAAAACTTTCAACCTAATCCCTAATTCTTTTTTCCTCCTTGGTTAACAAAACATCGTAGAATAGAGATTGTGAGAAATCTTTCATAAAATTCTCCCCTAAAATTTGGTTAAAAATATTTTGCTGTTAAACAATATAAGTCTTTAAAACTTTCCGGAAAAATGTTTTAGGTTAATCACATTCACTATATCCACAGTTTGAAAGACATTTTTTACATCCTTCAACCCTAATCAATGGACTACCACATTCTGGACATGCACCATTAAGCATTGTAAGTCTTTCTTTTTCACGTTTTAAAATCTTTTTTTCCTCCTTAAACAATTCTTTTTCTTTTAAATATCTTTCTAAGGCTTTTCCTATAGCATCTGGACATGAAAGAACCTTGTTTGGACCGATTCCACATTGTCTATCACATGTTATCCCCTTATAATGTTTAACTATCTCTCTTGGGTCAATTCCACATCTTAAAATAAGTGAAGCTGACCTTCCCAATCCTTCAGTTTGAGCTGAAGCACAGCCACCAGCTTTTCCCAATCTTGCAAAAACTTCAAAAGGTAACCCATTCTCATCCTCGTTAATAGTTACGTAAAGCGACCCGCAACCTGTTTGAATTTCATAGGTTACACCAAAAGTTTTTTCTGGACGTTTTCTAGGTTTAATAAAATGAATCTCTTTTCTTGTTTTACCCCTTTCTAAAACTTGTTGACGTCGACTTCCATCTCTATAAATTGTTATACCTTTACAGCCTAACCTGTAAGCTAACATAAAAGCTTTTTTAACATCCTCAACAGTTGCATGGTTAGGTAGATTAATAGTTTTTGAAACAGCATTATCTGTATATTTTTGAAATGCAGCCTGCATACGAACATGCCATTCAACATCAATATCTAAAGCTGTAACAAAAATTCTTCTAATATGCTCCGGGACTTCCTCCACATCCTTAACAGAACCTGTTAAAGCAATTTTTTCCATCAATTCTTGACTGTAAAAACCTTCTTTTTTGGCTACTTCTTCAAATAAACTATTTACCTCAACCAGTTTTTGCCCATCCAAAACATTTCTAACATAACATAAAGCAAAGATAGGTTCAATTCCACTTGAACAATTAGCTATAATACTGATGGTTCCTGTTGGAGCTATGGTTGTGGTTGTTGCATTTCTAAGTTTTCTAACCCCATCATAAATACTCCCCTTATAATTGGGAAAAACACCTCTCTCCTCAGCTAAAATTTCAGATGCAATTTTTGATTCTTCCTGAATAAAATGCATAACAGCTTCAGCAGCCTCTAAAGCTTCCTCAGAATCGTAGGGTATTCCAAGTTTAATTAACATATCAGCCCAACCCATAACACCCAAACCAATCTTTCTATTTCCCTTAGTCATATGTTCAATTTGGGGGAGAGGATACCTGTTAACATCAATAACATTATCCAAAAAATGAACAGCCAGTCTAACAGTTTTACGAAGTTTTTCCCAGTTAACTTTCCCATTCTCTACCATGTTTGAAAGGTTAATGGAACCTAAATTACATGATTCATAGGGAAGAAGTGGTTGCTCACCACAAGGATTAGTACTTTCAATATCTCCTAAATGGGGTGTTGGATTATCCCTGTTAATCCTATCTAGAAAAATTAATCCTGGGTCTCCATTTAAATGAGCCATTTCAGCAATTAAATCAAAAACTTTTCTTGCATTTAGTTTTCCAACAGGCTTACCTGTTCTTGGATTTATTAGGTCATATTCTTCTTCTTTTTCTACAGCTTCCATAAAAGCATCATCAACAGCAACAGAAATGTTAAAATTGTTAAGTTTATTTCCATCTTTTTTGCAAGTTATAAATTCTAGGATGTCTGGATGGCGAACATTAAGAATTCCCATGTTTGCTCCACGTCTAGTTCCACCTTGTTTAATAGCTTCAGTTGCAGCATCATAAACCATCATAAATGAAACAGGTCCACTAGAAATTCCTTTAGTAGTTTTTACCACATCACCTTTAGGTCTAAGTCTTGAAAATGAAAAACCAGTTCCACCACCAGACTTATGAATTAAAGCCGTATGTTTTACTGTTTCAAAAATACTTTCAATTGAATCTTCAACAGGTAAAACAAAACATGCTGAAAGTTGTTGAAGCTCCCTACCAGCATTCATAAGTGTAGGTGAATTAGGAAGAAAATCTAAATCTGTCATCAAATTATAAAATTCTTCAGCTGTTTTTTCAACCTCCTCATCACTTTTACCATAAAACTTATCAGCTGAAGCTACGTTTGAAGCCACCCTTAAAAACATCTCTTGGGGAGTTTCAACAACCCTTCCATTTTCATCTCTTTTTAAGTATCTTTTCTCCAAAACTCTTAAGGCATTAGGTGAAAGTTTTAAAGGTTTGTTAAGGAGATGTTGAAGAGTAACCATATTTTAGCCCCGTTAAAATTATTTTTTGGTAAGTGTTAAATCGAGTTTGCAAAGGTGAATATTGC
>Ga0180301_10003496_pt1 | contig 12249 bp, 10 predicted proteins | sample GuaBasSediGuay16_FD_121797 | JGI IMG/M metagenome (GOLD analysis project Ga0180301, IMG submission 121797) | Subseafloor sediment microbial communities from Guaymas Basin, Gulf of California, Mexico - Guay16, Core 4569-2, 12-15 cm | ecosystem: Environmental > Aquatic > Marine > Hydrothermal...
GACTGAGGACGCTAAACGCCTGTTAACCTTGATGGGTGTGCCTTGGGTTCAAGCGCCCTCAGAAGGCGAAGCGCAGGCGGCGTATCTAGTTAGGAAGGGGGATGCGGACTTCTGTGCAAGTCAAGACTATGATAGCTTGCTTTTCGGCGCGCCTCATCTACTTAGAAATCTGACAATTTCTGGTAGGAGAAAGCTTCCCCGAAAGAAAGTTTATGTCGAGGTTGTCCCGGAGATAATTGAGTTGGATCGTGTTCTCAAGGAACTAGGTATTACACGTGAACAGCTTATCGACATAGGTATACTTGTTGGAACAGATTTTAATCCTAATGGCATTAAGGGGATAGGGCCGAAAAGCGCACTTAAACTCATAAAGACTTATGGGAGCCTAGAGAAGGCTCTACCTGCAATAAAAAAGGCGGAGTTCCCGGTTGAACCAGCAAGAATAAGAGAGATTTTTCTGCATCCAAATGTTACAGACGATTATAAAATAGAGTGGAAGGATCCTGATGTTGACGGCGTGATTAGTTTCTTATGTGGCGAGAAGGATTTCTCAGAAAAACGTGTGCGAAAAGCCTTAGAGAAAGCTATTGGAGGAATGAAGAAGGCTAGGGCGAGAAGAACATTAGAAGCATGGTTCTAGAAAAAATTAAGATCATTAAGCATTAGTAAAGTGAAGAATTAAGTATTAGTTCTAAAACATTAATCAATCCAGTGATCTATAAAAAGCTGCCACCAAAGAGGAAAGGTGAAAAACGTGGAATTACGTGAGAATGAGAGGAGAACTCTCCTTGCACTTAAAAAATTAGGTGGAAAAGCAACATTAAATGAGATCTCCAAGATCAGTGGCCTAGCAGATACAGCCATCATGCGGGCAGCTCTATCACTTAAAACAAAGAATCTTGTGAAAATTCATGAAAGAAGAATCACCAAATTCGCTTTGAATGAGGAAGGTAAAAAATACGCTGAAAGCGGATTGCCAGAAAGGCGTCTAATTGAAGCCCTAATTAGAATGGGTGGGGAAGCCGCGATCGAAGACGTGCTGAAGGAGGCAGCTATCGAAAAGAGAATGACCGCTATAACATTAGGTTGGCTTGCACGAAAAGGTTGGGCAAAGATAAACTCGAAGGAGCGGAAGATTAAACTTTTGAAGACGCCGGAGACCGGGACTGACGAAAAGCTCTTATCCATGCTTAAAGCGGCTGGAACATTAATTGTTGAAGACTTGGATAGTGACCTAAAAACGGCGTTTAAAATGCTTAAGGGCAGAAGGATCATTGAAACCCATACGGAATCGATTAGGGAGCTTGAGCTGACAAGCGATGGGTGGGAGCTACTCAAAAGGGGCATAGAAATAGTTGAGGAGGTGACGCAGCTAACACCCGAATTGATCATAACTGGAAAATGGCGTGAAAAAAGAATCCTGAAGTATAACATTAGAGCCCCAGCGCCCCGAATATGGCCCGGTAAAAAGCATCCATATTTAAGATTTCTGGATGAGATGCGGGAGAAACTTGTTGCGTTAGGCTTCAAGGAGATGAATGGACCAATAGTTGAGATAAGCTTCTTCAACTGCGATGGACTCTATATGCCTCAGGATCATCCTGCTAGAGAGATCCATGATATGTATCTTATCAAGGAGCCTGAATACGGTGACTTAACTCCCTATCAGAAGATTCTTGAGCAAGTAAAGAAAACGCATGAAAACGGATGGAAAACTGGCTCAAGAGGCTGGGGTTACACTTTTTCGCTTCTGATGGCAGCTAGGCTAATATTGCGTAGCCATACAACGGCTGTAAGTGTAAGAACTCTATTAAGCAATGAATTAGAGATCCCTGGAAAATATTTCGCTATCGCCCGTTGCTATAGACCTGAACTTGTTGATAGAACCCACCTGAGCGAGTTTAATCAGGTTGAGGGCATAGTTGTAGGTGAGGATTTAACATTACGTGATCTTCTGGGGATACTTGAGCGGTTCGCTATTGATATAGCTGGGGCGGACAAAGTTAGATTTAAGCCCGACTATTTCCCATTCACTGAGCCAAGCGTCGAATTATCCGCCTACAAAGAGGGTTACGGATGGATGGAGTTCGGCGGCTCCGGAATATTTCGCCCAGAGGTGACTCTGCCGCTTGGAATAGATGTCCCCGTCTTAGCTTGGGGGTTAGGGGTTGACCGCCTATTCATGATGAGGGCTGGAATAAACGATATACGCTATCTATTCACCCAAGACCTAGAATGGTTAAGAAAAAAGGAGATGATATGAAATGCCGACTATAGAAGTTGAACGTGAAGACTTAGAGTTACTTCTGGGGCGGAAGCTTCCCAACGACCCTGAGAAGCTTGATGAAATCCTATCCTTCATTAAAGGCGAAGTCAAAAACATGAGTGAAGAGGAAATTCACATAGACATTAAGGATAGTAATCGCGCTGATCTATGGGGTGTCGAAGGAATAGCGCGGGCGCTAAAAGGCATACTGAACATTGAAAGAGGCCTAAAACGCTATGAAGTGGCTGGGAGCTCAGGGGTTGAAGTCACCGTTGACAGCCGCTTAAAGAATATACGCCCCTATATTGCATGCGCCGTTGTTAAAGGCGTTAAATTAAGTGACGTAGCCATACGCCACATCATGCGCTTCCAAGATAAAATGGATCAGACGTATGGACGTGGTAGACGTCGAACATCAATCGGCATCTACGATTTCGATCTAGTTTCGCCTCCATTACGTTACACTATTTCCAAACCTAACGAAACAAGATTCACTCCATTAGGCTTCAGCGAGGAGCTAACTTTAGCTGAAATTCTTGAGAAGCATCCGAAGGGAATAGAATATGGGCATATAGTTAAACCATTTGATATTTGGCCCATCTTTATAGATTCAAAGAATAAAGTGCTGTCCTTTCCACCAATAATTAATTCAAATGACCTTGGAAGAGTAACAGTGGATACGAGAAACGTTTTGGTTGAAGTAACGGGCACCATGTACAAAACAGTTCTATATACTTTAATTAATGTCATATTGGCTCTGGCAGATAGGGGTGGAGCAATCTACTCTGTTGAGGTTCATTATCCCTATGAGGGATGGGGAAAAACAGTAACCCCCGAACTTAAAACCGAGAATATGCACATAAGCATCGAATACATAAGGAAGATAATAGGAATTCCTTTAAGCCTCCAGGAAATCATAGATCTTCTAGAAAGATCCCGGTACGGAGTTTCTAAAGTAACAGAGAGCGAGATCGTTGTTGAAATCCCGTGTTATCGACCGGACATAATGCATCCTATTGACATAGTTGAGGATATAGCCATAGCCTATGACCTAAATAGGATGCAACCAAGATGGCCTCAAATATCAACTGTCGGCGGATTACTACGGGAAACCCAGCTACGCGACCTAGTTAGGGAGCTCATGGTTGGCCTAGGCTATCAGGAAGTCTTAACCTTCACTCTAACCAATCCGGAGGTTCTCTTTAAAAGGATGAATATTCCGCCTGAAAGGATTGTTGAGATAGCAAACCCGAAGGTTTCATCCATGACGTGCCTAAGAAACTGGCTACTGCCGACTCTCATGGAGTTTCTCAGCCGCAACACGCATGTTGAATATCCGCAAAAAATCTTTGAGGTTGGCTACTGCGTTGTACCTGATGAAAACCAAATAAATAAGTCAAGAGATATAGAGAAGCTAGCATGCGTAACAATACACTCAAACGCTGGATTCTCCGAAGCTAAATCTGTTCTCGACGCATTATTCACTAATCTGGGATTGAAGTATAACCTAGAGGAAGAGAATCACGGAAGCTTTATTGAGGGACGTGTTGGAAGAATAATTGTTAAAGGCGAGAAAATAGGATTAATAGGTGAAATACACCCACAGGTTCTCCAGAATTGGGGCCTAGAGAATCCCGCGGCGGCATTCGAAATCGACCTCAGCAAAATATGGCGGCACCTACAGCGCTAGGCTGATTTTCGCCTTTTTAGTCTAGCTAAGAGAGTAAAGTTTATTTAATTTTCATATTTTTGTTTATTCCTAGCGATGACATGAGCATTAATCCCGCCGGAACCCCGCTTGGGGCCCGCAGAGACGGGCTCGACCGAGGGGATGATTATCATCTTCGATGAGGGAGAGTTTACCCAGATGCGGGACACGGCGGGCGTGGGCGCAAAATTCCACGTATGAGAGAGCCCAGCAGAGGGGAGCGGAGCTCGCTCGTCTGTGATGCTGGGTGTTAGTTACGTGGAACACAAAGCGCCCACGATAAATTTTTATTTTCCGAAAGGATCTATTAGCCGATAAATGATTATGTGGAGGACTTAAAAAATGAAGCCTATAATTAGATATGAAAGTGAAGTATCCTTTAGTAGTGGCACGCCATTTCCTATGAAAGTTCTTCTCTCCAAGAATGAAACTTCCACCGCTAGCGTTAGGTTAAGCATGCTTGATAAGGGCGAAAAGATTGAGATGCACACGCACGCTGAGAGTGATCAAATAGAATATTGTATTGAAGGTAAAGCAATAATGTTCATTGAGGGATTAGGCAGAAAGGAAATAGCTAAGGGAACATTTACTTATGTTCCTAAGGGTGTAAAGCACAGTATAGTAGAGGTTATTGAACCATTAATTGTTCTGACGGTTTTTATACCACCGCTATTCTAAGGATTAGATTCTCACAGCCGAAGCTCTTTCTCTCCTAGCTCTCTCTTCCCGTCCGTAGTAGGCTGTCCACTTCAATTTGCGGGGATCCCGTTTTAAAACAAGATGATTCTTTCTACATTTACTTGAGCAAAACCACAATATTGTGCCATCATTATTAACATACATTATTCCAGTTCCTGGATTAAATTCATGACCGCAAAATGAGCATCTTCTAGGTCTAGGCATCTGTTTTCATCTCCATATAGGATTATCTGATTATTTAAGCGTTACCATGGTTGATGGAGGAGCTTTTAGTTCACCTCACTTTATTTTTCTAGCTTCCCTCTCAGTTTCTCTCAGCATTAAGATATCGCCTAATCTAACTGGCCCCTTAACGTTTCTCGTTATTATTCGACCCTTATCAGGCCCCTTGAGTATGCGGACTCTAACCTGCTCTATCTCTCCGGTCACTCCGGTTCGACCAACTATTTGGATGACCTCTGCTGGCGTTAAAACCTCCTCCTCGGCTCCCCTAGCTTCCTTCGCTCCTCTTCGACTCAAAGACTTAACCTCCCTTAATCTTCTCGATTCTATTTATGATTTCCTTAACTAGGTCAGCGGCCTCTCCGGGATCAATTATGCATGCTGATGCAGCTGAAACCTCTATTCCAGCGGCTGAGCCAAGCTTGGTTTTGCTTGGAACATACGTATAAGGAACCTTTCGTTCTTCGCAGAGGAGGGGTAGGTGCGCAACGACCTCAGGTGGATCAACATCCTCAGCTATTATAACTAACTTGGCTAGCCCTCTCTCCACAGCTTTTGTGGTTTCATTTGTTCCTCTACGAACCTTCCCTGTTCTAGCAGCTATTTGCACTGCTTCGTAGGTGGCGTTTACCACTTCGCTCGGAACCTCAAATTTGACATAAAATGGTTTCGACATATCCACCACTCAACCTCATCAACACGCGTTTCAGTTTCATTATCTACTTTAACCCTTAAAGTATAAGGAATTCACCTATATATGTTACGGTTAAACTTAAAAAGATAACCCACAGGGAGCTTAGGATTCAACTACTGGTATAACGTATGGTCCTTCAGGAACAACAACTATTTTTGCTTCTTCACCAACAGTTCGGTACGCTTCCTCCATAGCCTCTTCAGGATTTGACGCGGGGATCATATGCATCTCCTCAATCACGCTATGCTTAATATTCTTAGTTACAAGAATAACTTTCGCGTCCTTCAGTATTCTAGCTAGTATTTGAGCTTCCCACTGATCCTTAATTGGTTCTTCCCGCCTTATTCTCTCCAGCACCTCTTCAGGTGTTTCAGCTTCTGCCATAAGCTGATAGAACATTTCATGCCCTCTTCCCACTCCGTCGATGCATTCAGCAAATATGACTATCACTCCTCCCTTCTTAACGATTAGTTCGCCAGTCGCCATGCCCTTAACGGCTTGATATAAGTCTCTATCTAGAGGGTAGCCGCCGTTACTTGTTATCACCACATCTGCCTTTGACGGCGACTTAACCTTAATGTACTTATCTAGAAAGTTCACGCCTTCAGCATGCGCCTTAAAGACGTCGCCTGCAAAAACCCCCGTAATTTTATGTTTTTTATCGATTACAACATTAACTAAATACATTTGCTTTGTCAACATCTTTGCTGCCTCAACCATATCCTCATGTATGGGGTTTCCGTCAAGCACGCCGCAACGTGAGAGTGGATGCATAATCATCTTAAAACTATGGTTGGCGAAGATTGTTTCTTTACCGGCTACGCCAGGTAAAATAGCCTTTCTTCCACCGCTGTAACCAGCAAAGAAGTGGGGTTCAATTAGTCCAGTAAGTATCACAAAGTCTGATTCGGTGATGAGGCGATTAACTAAAACTTTTGTTCCAAAAGAAGTTTCACCAAGATAGATAAGGGTTTTCTCGTCTTCGGCATTATGATTTATAACCTCGAACTCTTCAACAATTTCTTCGCCTAAAAACTCTTTAAGCTCCTCTTTGGAGGCTGGCTTATGAAGTCCATTAGCCACCAAAATGCTTATATCCTCTACTTTTCGACCGCCTTCTTTTAGGGCTTCAATTATCGGCGGGATAAGAATTTTGTTTGGTGTTGCTCTAGTATAATCGCTCACCACAACGCATATTTTCTTCTTTCTTGAGGCTATATGCTGCAAAAATTCACTTTCTATGGGCCTATTTAATGCATTTCTAATAATTTCAGATTCATTTATAGGCTCTTTAAACTCGGTAGACTGTAAAATCGCTAGCATATTCTCGTCAGGTAAATCTAAGTTGACAATAGACCTTCCATAGGGAATTTTAATGATCATAGTGAATTGCAACCGTCTCTATTAGTTGAAAAGTAATTAGCAAAAAAAGAGGATGCTGGCGAATTGAGATTATTTTATGAGATTGAAAGATTTTTTATGACCTCAGCAATTATATCTGCTATTCGCGCAAAGGTTTTTGAGTTCGTTTTTATTGAAAAGTCGAAGTCTGAAGGATCTACCCTATCTTTCCTGAAAAACTTTTGGAGAATGCCATTTCTGTCTCTATCGCTTCTCTCAACATCCTGACGTGCCTCATCCACCGAAATTCCCCTTCTACTTGCTACATGTTTTACTCTCTCCTCAAATGAGGCATTCAAGAATATTTTTGTTATGTCTTTTCTGTCTATGAGAAAGAAGGCTGATCTGCCCTCAACTATAATGTTGTCTCTCTGCAGAATTTCATCAAGCTTTTTCTTTATTAGTAGATCTACATCAATCTCGCCTGATCTGCTTAGGGCATTGAAATCCTTTATCATTGTAAGTATCCTGCTGGTATTCACAACCTCCAACCCAAGTTTTCCTGCAAGTATTTCAGCGACTTCAGTGCATCCGGAACCCAAGTAGCCGCATAGGGCTATCTTCAAATTTATGAGTCCCTCCCCTACAAGCCATCTCTATATTATTAAGAAAATATTTTGAGCAGTATACAATTAAGTTTTTGCATTTCTGCATATTATTATTTGTGAGCGAATAAGGTAACTATCTTTTCATTTATACTTTCTACTCTGACAAAACCAAATCGTTCGAATTGAACAATTTCGTCCGGCGAAACTTTTTTGAGGGATTTTTCAACTAAGCCAGTTATGACAGAATTATTCGGCATTATAACGTCGCATGGTAGTCCTTCATTTTCCGGAAGCCAATGAATTAGTTGCGCACTAACTTTTTTCGCTTCAGCATATGATTCGCTGTGAAAAACAGCAAGAATGTGATCCTTATTGACTTTTTCAATTTTTATGTTAAATAGCTCCATTAAACGTATTATAACTTTAGGTTTTAATTGTTTAGCGTCATCACCAGATATTAGTAGGTGCACCATATTATTTAATGGTTTAATGTGAAAGCTTCGATTTCCCCTCTCAGGATGATCTGGATGCAATGGAATATACACCATAAACTCTCTTTTAACATTTTTGACTGTTAATTTTACTGGGTTCCATAGGAAGAAGTATCTATTTGCTATGGGATCGATGATTTTTCTGTTATATGCGTAGAGGTTATCCCAGCTTATGGTTATGTCGGCTGATCTAGGCCCTATATCAATTATGAGTCTCCTTATGGCTTCAGGTCTTATTCCCCTGCGCCTCAAAGCTAGGAAGGTTGCCAATCTTGGGTCATCCCAGCCGGTATATAGTCCCTCCCTTACTCCACGTACAATTTTAGATTTGCTTAGTAATGCCCCCTCAATCTTAAGCCTTCCGTAATGGATTGCTTCAGGATACTCCCAGCCTAAATAACGGTAAAGATACTTTTGCCTCTCCTGATTGGTTAGATGCTCCTTTCCCCGTATAATATGTGTTACACCCATTAAATGATCGTCTATCCCGCAGGCGAAATTGTAGAGGGGCCAAACACGATATTTGGAGCCGACTCTAGGATGCGGATATTTTCTTGTATCTATAATTCGAAAAGCAGGCCAGTCTCTAATAGCAGGGTTTGGATGCTCTAGATCTGTTTTTATTCGCATCACCGCTTCACCCTCAGCATATGTTCCGCTAAGCATGGATTCCCAGCGGCGAAGGTTTTCCTCGGGAGTTAGGTTTCTGCATGGGCATGGCTCACTGGCTCTTATTCTATTGCGGAATTCATCGGGTGGACATGTACATATATATGCATAACCCTCTTTCAGCAATTTTTCAGCGTATTCATAGTAAATTTCAATTCTATCGCTTTGAATGTACTCTTTATCTGGAGGGCAGCCTAACCACTCTAAGTCTTTTCTGATTAAATCCATAAACTCTAGAGAAGACTTTTTTAGCCTTGGATCAGTATCCTCGAATCGCACAATGAATAGCCCGTTATATTTTTTGGCGTATTCGTAGCTTAATATGATGGCGCGTGCAGAACCCAAATGAAGAACGCAGTCTGGGTTTGGGGCGAAACGTGTGACAACGCGGCTGTATTTCTCTACATTTGGTAGTGGTGGAAGAGTTTTCTCTTCAGCCTTCTCTTTCTTTTTTTCCCTCTCTTTTTTAAGAACTTCAGGCCAGAACTTCTTAACTGTTTCAATCTGCTCTTCAAGAGGCATACTATTGACTTCACGCACTATTTCATCCACTAAACTCACTAGCTCTCTGGCTACACCTCTCAGATCAGGTTTTTCGCTGAGTAGTTTACCTAAAACTGGTTTAGTTTGAGCTTTTCCCTCGTGGGATATCGCATTTAATAGGGCTATTCTTTTTATTGTCTCTCTTATAGCGTTCAAATTTTCTGTTGAGATGCTCAACTTGAGGAAACTCCCTCGCAAATGTTAGAGTACACTAGATTTTTCTTCGAATTAAGTATTCAGCAAGCATCTTAATTTTTTCCTTCGCATCTGAGCTGGGGAGTGTTTCGTCAATAATATTCCAGCTTTCTTCAACGAGTTTTGATGCAACCTCCCTTGCATGTTCAACAGCATCATACTTCTTCATTATCTCAATTGCTTTCCTTTTCAGGTCTGCGTCCTTCGTGTGCATGCTGAGTATTCTCAGCAGCTCCTTTTTATCCTTCTGACTTGCTTTTTGAAGCGTATATATTACCATTAGAGTTAATTTTCCCTCAGTTATATCCATTCCTAGGCCGCCCTTGCCTTTGGCGAATTCTTCGCCAACTATATCCAATATGTCATCTTGAATTTGAAAGGCTACCCCTATCGACTCAGCAAACCTACCTATCTTTTCAACAACCTCGTCTTCCGCGCCGGCTAGAACAGCAGCCATCTTGGCAACCATCCTAGCAAGTGTTCCAGTCTTGTAGGCGCACATTTGGAGGTAATGTTCTTCAGTTAGTTTTTCCGCCTGAATTAAGCCTCTATGCCAAGCTATGTCGATTGCCTGTCCAAAGCTCAGGTTAATCATCTCTTGCACGTATATCTCATACACTCGTCTGGATCTGTCCGGTGGAATTTTAGCGGCTTTTGCGCTTAAAACGATTAATGGTAGGAAATACATAGCTTGCGACAGATTTATGGCTATATCTACTCCGAAAATTTTGTAAGTGCAGGGCTTACCTCTCCTCATCTCCGATGAATCTTCGATATCGTCAGCTATTAATGTTCCATTATGAATTATCTCGGGAATTATGGCGAAGTCAAGCGCATCTTTAGGGTCGCCGCCTAAAGCCTCGTATATAAGTAGAAAAAGTGTGGGGCGCCAGCGTTTGCCACCTCTATCTAGAAACTCCCATAGCGGTTCGCTTATAGCTTTATTTAAGGCATCCAAATCTAGCTGATATCTTGGTGGAATAATCTTAAATAGTAGAGAGTTCTCCGTGAACCTTCGCGGTATATACTTTTCTATATGTGCGTCAATTAGCTTAGCATTCTCCCTTAGAAATCTTTCTATATTGCTTTTGCTCATACTGTTGATTCACCCCTTCTAGCGTATACTTCTAGTTTAAATCCTCTGGTTCTAAGCCAATCGGCTGTCCGCCCCAATATTACTAGAGGCGTGTTTTTCAATTTTTCTATTGAGTCCGCTCCAACAAGAAACATTACGTTTCTTAGTTGATTGATGAGCTTGCAGAGTGTTTTCTTAGTTTCATCATAACCTTTGGATGCTGAAATAAGAATCGGGCGGGCAAGTCCAGCTAGGGATGCGCCTAAGGCTATAGATTTCGCCACATCTAAGCCTGATCTCAAGCCCCCGGACGCTATGATCGGTAAGCTAACTGACTGAGCAACCTCAACTAGGCTGACAGCCGTCGGTATCCCCCAATCCCAGAGCTCAAGACCTAAATCACGACTAAATTCATCGTTACTTTTAATAGCTCTATAATATTCAACTGCAGCCCAGCTTGTTCCGCCGGTTCCAGCTACATCAATGCATGCGACTCCAGCCTTCTCCAGCATTTTAGCGACTTCAGCCGATATGCCCGCTCCGGTTTCCTTGACGATTACGGGTACATCTATACTGTTAACTATTTTCTCGATTTTATCTATTATTCCAGCGTAGATTGTTTCTCCTTCCGGCTGAATTGCCTCTTGAAGCGGATTCAAGTGTATTGCTAGCGCATCGGCATCAACCATCTCTATTGCCCGCTTAATCTTTTTAATGTCATATTTCATGGAAATCTGCGGTCCGCCGATATTTGACACTATAAAGGAATTAGGCGCCTTTCTCCTCACAATCCTATATGTTTCCTCCAGTTGAGGGTTCTCAAGAGCTGCCCTCTGACTTCCAACACCCATCCCCAAACCTAGCTCCTCAACCACCTGAGCTATTACAGCATTTATCTCCATAGCTCTTTTTGTTCCCCCAGTCATACCTTCAATTATTATTGGAGCTGAAAATCTGTGATTGAGGAAGGTCGTTTCCGTCTTTACGTTATGTAGATTTATTTCTGGAAGCGCCCGATGTATTAGAAAAACGTCCTCGAATCCCGTAGTTACTTTTCTTGCCTCAACATCCTTCTCTAAGCAGATTATTATATGCTCATCCTTCCTATTCTTTATTCGATTGACTCGTTCTTTATTCCCTAATAATTCTCGTTCCAACAACTTTTTCTCCTTTCAGGGCTCTATGAATATTACCGGGCTTTGAAGCGTTCAGTATAAACGCTTCAATGCCATTCATAACTGGGATAGTTAACTCAGAAATTTTTCCCATCATGCCCCCGGTTACATCAATTACTCTAGATCCGCCTATTTTACCCATTATATCTTTTAGTTCATTAAGTGTAACATGAGGGATCAACCGGGCGGATCTATCTGTTTTAGGGTCAGCTGTAAATAGACCGTCCACATCAACGCCCACAATTATTTTCTCTGCGTCTAATTCAATAGCCAATCTAGATACGAGCTGATCCCCGGAGAGAATCGTGAAACCCATCTCGCTATCAAATACCGCGTCACCGTAAAGAACCGGTATAAACCCTATTTTAACAGCATGCTCTAAAACATCTCTATAGAGGATTTGGATTCTGCCACGTTTGGTGACCACAAATGATGAGGGTGCTATGCTGAAGGCTGGAAGCCCCTCACCTAGTAGGGCATTAACAACAAGCATATTTAATGAGACCATGGCGTTATGGGTTTTAGAGAATCCTGGAATTTGGTCTTCACATTTGAGTCCCTCA
>Ga0180301_10003497_pt1 | contig 12248 bp, 14 predicted proteins | sample GuaBasSediGuay16_FD_121797 | JGI IMG/M metagenome (GOLD analysis project Ga0180301, IMG submission 121797) | Subseafloor sediment microbial communities from Guaymas Basin, Gulf of California, Mexico - Guay16, Core 4569-2, 12-15 cm | ecosystem: Environmental > Aquatic > Marine > Hydrothermal...
CCTTACAATATAACCCTTTAAAAATCTAAACATATTCTAAAAAAGTATCTCTTGGAATATTAGCGTCTCTTAAAATCGCAAGTAATGTTCCTCTATCTAACTCAGAATGTAATGGAACTGTAAGAAAAACCAAATCATTAGTCAATGTTACATGGCTTCCTCTCTGTCTTAATGTTCTAAAACCAAAAAATTTAGTCAGAATTTTTATAACCTCTTTACCTGATATTCTAGGCAACTTTGGCATTTTTAACTCTCTGAAAGAACAACTCGATTATCCACAAACTTGACATTGCCTCTTTCTATCATGTACTCAATCAAGGATTCAAGATGTAACTGAACCGCCTCTTTAAGATTTTTTTTTGCTTCTTCTCTTGTTTTTCCTTGTGTTGTAATACCCAATTCAGGAATTCTTGCAATAAAGTATTTTTCTCCTTTAATTATCTTAATTGTCAACTCCATGTAAAAAATATACTAATAATTCTATTTAAATGTTTTTATTAAGGTTATGAGTCTCTCATATAAGAGACTTTTTCAAAAAATATGTTTATTTTGTAATGATTTCTAAAGCATCCCGATGTTTTAATTTGTATTCTTTTCCCAAAACTCTTTTTGTTCTTGCATCTATTGCTTTGATAAAATTGTCTCCAAAATCAGTGTGCAGAAAATAAGCAAAATCCAGAGCTGTTGAGCCATTAGGCAATAAAAAACAATCTGGAAGAATGTTTCCTTTGCTGTCCATAAGTTTATTGGCACTTGCAGGAAATACTGCAATATATTCTAACAAAGAAAAAACAGCTTTATCTAAAATTTCCTGAACTCCTGTGCCTTTATACACCTCTAAAACATCTTTTTTAATCTTATCTAAAGCTTGTTTTTGCTTTAAATTTAAATCTCCTTTAATTTCAAATTTATCCTCTCCAGGAATATACTCTATGAGAGAATTTTTTGCTGCCTCTCTTAAAGCAAGCTCAGAATCTGCTGAACACGGGATAATCATTAAATGAGGGAATTGTTCTTTCAATTTTTCATAATTTTTTTTAGATTTTTCTAAATCAATCTTATTTGCTGCAATAATCATTGGTTTGCTTTTTTTTCTAAGCTGTGAAGCAAATTCCATTAATTCTTCATCATTCCACAAACTTGGTTTTTTATTAAAAGAAATTTTCATTAAAACATGTTTAACCTGCTCTTCATTAACTTTCAGTCCAGAAAATTGTTTTGTTATAGCTTCAGGAAAATCTTTATTTTCAAGCTCAGTCTTCCTTGCAAAGCTCTTCCATACTCTCATCAAAATATTGTAATACCACTTATCTAATTCCTGCTCTAAGAAAATAATGTCTTTAGCAGGGTCATAATTATCTGTAGGTTTTCCTTCTTCATCAGTCATTCCAGAAGCATCAATAACATGAATAAAAACATCTGCTTGTCTTAAATCATCTAAAAATTGATTTCCTAATCCTCTCCCTTCTGAAGCTCCTGGAACTAGTCCTGCCACATCCATAAGCTCAACAGGAACAAATCTTTTATGATTTATGCAAAAACCGTGGCTTGGATGACATTTAACATTAAATTCTTTATCAATGCATTCTACTTTTACATATCCTATGCCGTGATTTGGCTTTATTGTTGTAAAAGGATAAGAAGCAATTTCAACTTCTGCCAGAGTAGCAGCTTTAAAAAAAGTGCTTTTTCCAGAAGAAGGCTTTCCTACAAGTCCTATAAGCATTATTCTGCCAAGGAGATTGTTATTTAAATTATTTCTCTTTTGATGAATTTTATTTGGAATTATTATTGGTCCTTAATGAAGGATTCCTATTTTTATTAATTAATAACTTCCTTACAAAATTTATCCACTTATTTAGAAGAAATTAAATTTTTAACACTTATATCAGAGAGAAAATCCTTTGAAATTCTCTTGCTTACATTAAGAAATTCTATTCCTAGAATATTTCCATTTTCATCTAAATCCAGGATGGTCTCATTGTCTATTTTTTTATTTGAGGCAAATTCTCCACTACTAAATTCTATGTAAAGTGCATCTGCTTCTTTATCAAATGTTATCTTCATTTTACCCAATAAACCGTGATTATCTTTATATATTTATCTTTTTCATAAACAACCTCTATTCTTCCTCTACCGATATTTTTCTGGGCATAATACTTTTGTTTATTTTTATCAAGCTTTTCAGGATATTTTATTGTATTAATTATCTCATCTTCAGTTATCTTTCTCCTTTTAATCCTCTCTTTCGCGTGCTCTGTAAAAACGATATTCATATTTACCTCAATCTCAGAGTTTCCAAAGCTCTTGGCACATTGGTTTCAACCCTGTTGAGTTTGTAAAGAGCTGAAGCTAAATCTAAACATTTAGAAACTTCACCATGATTAACAACCACTCTCTTTGGTTTTGGTCTCATGTTGTTAAAAAAGGAAAGTAATTCATTTCTTCCTGCATGCGCACTGAATCCAGTAATTGTATAAACTTCAAGATTTATTTTAATCATCTCTTCTTTTCCATCAACAATCATTTTGGTCTCTTTAAGCCCGTCCTGAACCTGTCTTCCCAAACTTCCTACTCCTTGATAACAGACAAAAATTATTGAGTTGTTTTCATTACCTGCAAATTCCCTGAAATATTCTACTGATGCTCCTCCAACCAGCATACCGCTTGTAGCCAACACAACACACGGACCTCCTTCAATAACTTTTTTCCTTTCTTGAGAACTTCCAACACGAGAAAAAATATCAGAAACAAAAGGATTCTTATCCTGAAAAATCTCAGACCTCACCTTGCTTCCTAAGAAATCAGGATATGCTGTATGTATAGCATTAATATCCCATATCATTCCATCAATGTATATTGGAATTTTTTCAAGTTTTCCAGACTTTATCGCATCTTCAAGTATAAGCATAGTTTCCTGTGCTCTTCCAAGTCCTAATTCTGGAATCAATACTTTCCCTCCTCTTTTTATTGTTTTCTTTACTAAATCTAAAAATTTCTCTTCAGTCTCTTTTCTCGGAGGAAAAATATCTCCTTTAGCACCATAAGTTGATTCTGTTATCGCTGTTTCTACTCTTGGAAAACTTGTTATTGCAGGGTCAAGAAGTTTAGACCTTGCGTATTTGAAATCTCCAGTATAAAGAAGATTATGTAATCCATTTCCTATGTTAAGATGTACTAAAGCTCCTCCAAGAACATGCCCTGAATTATAAAATGTGAGTCTTATATCTGGAGCTATGTCAGTAACCTCATTATAATTTAAACAAATACTGTGCTTAACCATCTCTTTAATATCAGAAGAGCTGAATAATGGTTGTTCTGCCTGTTTATATGCCACTCCTATAAAATCCAAAGATAATAAAGCAGCAATGTCTCTTGTAGGAGGAGTCATATACACTGGACCTCGATAACCCATTTTGTATAAATAAGGCAACAATCCTACATGGTCCAAGTGAGCATGACTAATTACCACAGCATCTAATTGTGCTATGTCAAATTCTGGAATATCAAAGCAAGGAAATTTATCTTCTCCTTGAGATGCAACATCTATTCCACAATCTAAAAGAATTTTTGATTTAGGAGTTTGTAGGAGTAGTGAGCTTCTTCCTACTTGTCTCGCTCCTCCAAGAAAAGTTAATCTAACCCATTCATCAACTTTTTCAGGATTCCACTCTTCATATATTTTTTTTCCAATTGAATTAAGAAATCTCCTTCTATAAGTATTATTATCATAAAGAACGCCCCTTATATTCTCAGTTATCTGACTTTTTATTGCTGGAGACCTTTGAACCTGTGGTGTCCAAAGAGTTGTTCTTCTAATCTCTTCAAGAATACTTCCCTGTTTACCTATTACCATCCCTGGTTTTTTTGCTTCAATTACTACAATACTTCTGTTATAATCAAAAATTATGTTTGTTATTTCTGCCTCTTTCGGAACTATCTCTTCAATCTCTGCTTTAATCTTTTCTTTGTCAGGAAGAATCTTTGTGTCTGTCCGAAGTTCTACTCTTTTTTTTATTTGCTCAACTATCTCTTTTATTCTGCTTTCTCCTTCTTTAAAGAATTTTTCATTATCAGTGTAAAGGACTATATTAGCTCCTTCAAAATTTGCTTCAGTAATATATCCTTTAAGTTCTTCGGTTATATTTTTCAAGATATCCAATTTTTTTACCCCCTTAGAATCGAATGACAAAAATCCTTTTTTTATTCATCTTAAATTGAGTGGCTATCGTGACCTATCTTTGTATTCAGGAAGAATTTCCATTTCACTAACCTTTTTTATTCCCTCTTTTGTTATTATAAAAATGTCTATTCCAAAGCCACTTCCAGTATCTCTTTGAGTTGAAGATTTGATAGCCTCTTTTGCAAGCTCGACTCCTTCTTTAATTGTCATATCTTTCTTGTATTGTCTTTCTAAAAGTCCAAGAACATAAGGCATACCACTACCAAAATTTGCATCATAATCCTCAACCCTATAAACTCCTCCTGCGGGTTCTACAGTGTATAACTCTGTTGTTCCATCCTCATTAAATCCTGCAACTAAACTACCAACAACACTTGGTATCATAGAAGGCTGTCTTATATTTGAATATGTTATTGTTCCAACAAGATTTGCTGCCTGTTTTACAGTTGGTCGTGATTTTGACCTTAATTCTTTGAGCTTTAGCTCTGCAGCGATTACTTTCCCAAGTCTTTGAGCATCTGCAGCACCTCCTGTCCAAGAACTGACAATATAATCATTAACCTGAATAACTTTTGGAGCTTTTTTACTAACAACTACATTCCCTGCTGTCATTTGCCTGTCCGCAGCCATTACAATTCCATCTTTGCAAACTATTCCCAAAATAGTCGTTCCTGTTTTTAAAATTGAATTTTTTAATTCATTATCCATTTTAGAATAATCATAGAATTTACAATAATTAAGAACATTTAGGGTTTATAAGTTTTTTGGATTATGATTTTTAAGAAATTTACTTAATGTTAAAAAAATCTTGTACTTTATACTGATTTGCTTGTGATTTAAGGAGATAATATATTTTAGCCATATCAAAACAGATAAAGGGCATTAACTCTAATGGATATGCACATGCGGTTTCATAAATATATTTAAAAATTTCGGGGTTGTCTTCTTTAATTCTTAAAAACATCCTATTTGGTTCTAAGTCTCCAATTCTTATATCCCTTATTATTTCTTCATCAAAAGATTTTCTTATTTCTTCTGTTACAATAGGCAAACCTTCTAAAGTATATCTCTTATCTGTCTTTTTTCTTTTATACATTCTCATATTTCTCCATTTTTGATATTCCTGCTTCTTTTTTAAATCTTATTACATTTTCAACAAAACCCTCTATTCTCTGTTCATGACTAACAATTATCAGCTGCCTTACATTCAATCCCTGAAAAATGTCTCTCATCTTATCAAGTTGTTGTTCAGAAAATCCATCAGTAGGTTCATCTAAAATCACTATATCTTTTGTTTTTATCTTGCTTAAAAATGAATTAATCACCTGATTCAGAGATAATCTATATGCAAGAGCAATTGCTGTTCTCTCTCCTCCAGAAAGATAGCTGTAATCAAGCTCATAATCCTGCTGTTCTATTATTGGAGTGAAATTATCACTAAGACGGATATTAAAAGAATCTGAAACAAGCATTGAAAACCACTCAGAAAATAATTTGGAAAATTCTGACTTAAGTTTAATCATCACATTTCGCTCAATAAAAGAAATTAAAGATATGAATTGTTTTGACAGCCAGTTTTCCAGTTCATTAAGATAATCCAATTGTCTTTTAATTTCCTCTGCCCTTTTTACTTTTTCCTTTAAATTATTTATCTGATTATTAAAAAGTTCTATCTCTTTTTTAAGCTCTGCCACTTTTATATCTGCGAATCTTTCTTGCTCAAGAGCCTCATCAATTTCTTTTTGTTTTAATTTAAAAAGATTATCGTATTTGCTTAATTCAAGGATAGAAATCTTTAAGCTTTCTATATGCTGGTCTAAAAGCTTTATATCCTTCTCCAAAAGCAAATTATTCTTTTCAATATCCTCTAGTCTTTTTTGTTTTTCCTGAATCTCCTCTAATCTAATTTTCAATATCTTCAGTTCTTGTATCTTTTCCTGCTTTATCAGAATATTCCTGTTTAAATCATTCATCCTGTCTAAAACCTTCTTTTTTTCATATTCTAATTCCTCTAATTTTTCATTGATGTTCCTAATATCAGAATGTAATTTGTTTAATACATTCGCTCTATAAACCGCATCAACGTTCTGAAGGCAGGTTGGACAAATTTCTAAGTTTGAAATTTTTCTCTCTAATTTTTTATTCTCTTCATTTTTCAAATTTAATGAATTTATCTCAGAGTTTATTCTTAAATTTTCTTCGTCAAGTTTCTTTTTTTCTTCATTTAATATTTTTAATTCTTGTTCAAATCTGTTTATGTCAGATTCATTGAACTCTAAATCTTGCAACTCCTTTATCTGACTCTGAAGTTGTCGGACAAGATTATTGTTAGAAGAGATTGTGTCTTTTTTATTCATAATCATTATTTTAGTCTTTTCTACCTCTTGTAAAAATTTATTCTTCTCTTCTATTTTTTTAGATAACTCTTCTCTTTCTTCTTGAATTTTTTTTCTTTTTTCAATTTTTAAAAAAAGTTCTTTTTCCATTGAAGAGAGATTATGCTGTTTTGATTCTAGCTCTTCCTCTTTAGAAATTAAATCCCTTTTGTCCTGCTCTAAATTTGCAGTTAATCCTTCCTTCATTCTTTTTTCTTCTCTTATCTTCATTGTTATAATTGAAACATTCTCAAGTATTTTTTTGTACTTATCAATTCCAAAAACATGCCTTAAAGTATTAATTCTTGTATCTGGGTCTTGTAAAATAATCTGTTTCATTTCTTCTTGAGGGGTATAAACTGTAAATTTGTAAAGAATATTTTGTTTTTTTGAAAACTCTATAGGGTAATTTAAAAGTTCAAGAACTTTGTTTTTCAATTCTGTCACAGACATTTCTCTCTTTTTCCCATCCATAATTATACAACAAGAATCCTGCGAGATTGTCTTGCCTCTTTTTAAACTCCTCTCTATTATAACATTCTTTCCCTCTATATCAAATTCCATAATAACTTTTCCTTCTTTTTCTCCATTCCTTAATAATGAAGAGCCTCTCTGACCTGGTTGCAATCCAAACAAAGCAAATTCTATTCCCAAAAGAATAGAGGTTTTTCCTGCACCAATATCTCCTGATAAAAGAGTAGAGCCTTCTTTAAATTCTATCTCCTGCTCTTTGTAACTTCTTATATTTTTTAGGATAATTTTTTTGAGCAACATTGTAAAAATAAAAACTCCAAAAGATTTTTGATTTAATTCATTTTGACATCTTAAAATTTTAAAACTTTTTTAGCTTCTTCTAACAGTCTCTTTGTAAAATTTTCTGTTTTTTCTCCCTCTTGTTTTTCAATTGAAAGAGTATTTATTAATTGAGGAATGAATCTATTAAAATTAGAGGGATTTTGTTCTGAATACAGGTGAATTGTCTCTTCCTCTATATTGTCTATATCCTTTACCTCAACTTCTATCTCCACCTCTTTTGTTTTCAAATCATGGGTATTTCTAAGAATAAAATAAACCCCTTTTCTATCAGCAAATTCTTCTATCTGTGAAAACCTTATATCAGAATTTTTTCCTCTTTCTATCTCTCCTCTTACTCTTAAAAGGATTATTTTTCCTTCTATATCTCTTTTATCAAGTTCTGAGATTATTTTTTCAGTGGCTGTAAGCGCATCTTTTACTTCAATATCCAAAGAGACAACCTCCTTTATCTTTAGCTCAATTTTATTGAGAGAGGTCTCGCTTTCAGTATCTATAATATAAAAACTCCCATGTTGCAAGTCTTCAAGCTCTTGGAAATTGTTCGGAAAAATAGGTCCAGGATATATAAAATTCTCGTATTGAAAATCCATATGCAAATGCCCTAATGCATAATAATCCACTTTTGGCAAAGACTCTGTCTCTATACTTTCTATAGGCAATTCTCCTTTGGCTTTATCTATTGTTGTATGAAGCATGAAAATTCTAAACATTCCAGGAGAGTCATTCAACTTTATTTTTCTTAAATCCTCAATTTCTAATCCTGATTTTTTACCAGGATAACCATAAACAGCAACACCCTTATAAATTACTGGATTCAGAATTATTTTATCTTCTATCTCCTCAAAATCTACAACATTCTTGCAAAAACCAGCATTCTCTAAAACATCTAAAAAAGTTTTTCCAGAAACACTATAATCGTGACTTCCTGCTATTATAAAACAGGGAATGTTTGCTTCTCTCAGTTTCCGAAATTCGCCAAAAGTTTCTTTAAGCACTTCTATTGGAGGATATGCTGAATCAAATAAATCTCCTGAAATAAGAATAAAATCAAGTTTTTTATTTATGCAGATATCTATTGTTTTTTTAAAAGATTGAAAATTCAATTCTTGTAATTTTGGCTGTTTCCATCCTCCAAGGTGAACATCAGAAATATGCGCGAATTTTACCATTTTATTAAAAAGTTTATAATCAAAAAAATTGTGAATAATATATAAAATTGATTGTGATTTAGTATAAAATATATCTATAAACTTTTAAAAACATAAAATTAAAAAGGATATTAACTATGTTATTAAAATGAGGATTAATATACTTTTTGGTGGTCCAGCAGGAACAGGACCTAATATCTTAACGCATATTTTAGGAGAGGCTCTTGTTAAGCAGGGATATTATGTTTTTTATTCCAGAGATTATCAAAGTTTGATAAGAGGAGGGCATAATTTTAATGTCTTAACTTTTTCTGATGAACCTGTTTACAGCAATGACAATGAAATTGATATTTTAATCGCATTAGACGACAATACTGAAAAGATTCATAAAAAGGAATTGAAAAAAAATGCTTTGATTCTTAAAGGAGAAGACGATAATATGTATTATGCTGGAAAACTCTTTAAGATTCTTGGTTTAGATTTTAGCATTTTAGAAACAGAACTTAGAGAATTAGAAAAAAGGTTTGAGGAGAATATAAAAGAGGCTAAAGAAGGGTATCAAAAAGCAGAGAGTAGTATAAATCTTCCACAAGTCAAAAAAATAAAGGCAGAATTCATGAATGGAAGCAAGGGAATTGCTCAAGGAGCAGTGAAATCTGGATTAGATATTTATTATGCTTATCCAATGACTCCTGCAACTCCTATTTTAGGAGAACTTGCTGAAACACAATCTGAGAGTAATATTTTTGTTTTAGAGTTAGAAAATGAAATTGCTGTTGTTAATGCTGCAATTGGCTCTTCTATAACCGGAGCCAAAACAATGGTTGGAACAAGCGGAGGGGGTTTTGATTTAATGAGTGAGACACTTTCTTTAAGCGGAATAGCCGAAGTTCCATTAGTTGTTTATCTTGCACAACGGCCAGGACCTGCTACAGGAGTAGCAACATATACTGCTCAAGGAGATTTGAATATTGCAAGGCATTCTGGACACGGAGAATTTCCAAGAGTTGTATTAGCTCCAGGAGACCCAAAAGAAGCTGTAGAACTAATCAGCCAAGCATTTTATTTTAGCCAGAAGTTTAAAATTCCTGTTATAGTAGTAAGCGACAAACACCTTGGAGAAAGTTACTATACCTTAACTGAAAAACCAATAATAACCTCTTCAAAAAAAACAACTTCTCTAATGAGATATAATAGTTATGAGTGTGATGACCTGGGCTCTGCAACTGAAAATCAAAAGACAATAATCAAGAACGTTGAAAAAAGATTAACAAAAAAACAAGACATTATAAGAGAAACTGGAAAATTTGAACAATACAAAGTTTACGGAAAAAAGAATTCAAGAAATATAGTTTTAAGTTGGGGGAGCACAAAAGGAGCTATTTTAGATGCTATTAAAAATTTAGATGTTGCTTTTATACACGTTTTATACCTCGACCCATTTGCAAATATTGAAAATGAAATTAGGAGAAAAAACATAATTTTGATTGAAAACAATTCAACAGGTCAATTAGGAGATTTATTATCTGAAAAAACAGGAATTTTTATTCCAAAGAACAATAAAATTTTAAGGTATGATGCAAGACCTTTTCTTGCTGATGAATTAAAAAAAGAAATTGAGAAGAGGTTGGGATGAATTTAATTGATAGGGAGATAATCAATGTAAAAAATATATTTGGAACAACCACTCAAACAAAAAGCTTAAATACTTAATTGTATAAACTTATACAATGGCAAAAAACATATTACACTTTCCGAAGTTAGATTCCATCTTAATGGTAGAAAAAGCTATTCAAAAGAGCAGGGAATACCCAACAAGGATGGAATTATGGAAAAGTCTTCCAAAAAAAATGCAGTATCAAACATTTAAATTGATTTTAGAATATCTTGAGAAATCAAACAAGATTATGTTCGATAATGATAAAATAATATGGATTTTCCCAAACAACAAAAAACTTAACACCCTAATACAGGAGGCTGTTAGTATATGAAACAATTTATTCCAAAATTAAGCAAAGAATTATTTAAAGTAAAAATTCAGATAGAAAGTGAGCTTAGCAATGGAAATAAAACCAATGAAAAATTATATTCACTGATTCAAAAAACAATTGACTTCCTAAAGCAAGGAAGAAAAGGAGAACCAGTCTCAAAAAAACTTCTTATTTATAAATACTTTGAATCTAAATATGGTGTTACAAACTTGTTTTTAATCAAAATAACAAAAGAAGCAAGGGCATTTTATACAAGTACTGCACAGGACGAATTTACAATCCTTCAGATTATTCTTGAAGTTCATAAAACTCATAAAGAATATGAACAAAAAGGAAAATATACAAAACATTAACAAAATGGCAAATGATAATTTAAATACAGGAACAAAACCAACCTGGTGTCCTGGATGTTATAATTTCCAAATACTTGCGGGTTTGAAAAATGCTATTTCAAGACAGATAGAAAATGGAAAAAAGAGAGAAGATTTTGCTATTGTTTCAGGAATTGGATGTCATGCTAAAATTTTTGATTATATAAATATTAATGGCATTAACACTTTGCATGGAAGAGTCCTGCCTGCTTGTCTTGGAATTAAAATCGGAAATCCAAATCTTAGTGTTCTTGGTTTTGCTGGAGATGGAGATGCTTATGCCGAGGGTATAAGCCATTTAATACACGCTGCAAGATACAATTCTGACTTAAAATACATTGTTCACAATAATCAGGTTTTTGCTTTGACAGTAGGACAACCCACTCCTACAACAGAGCTTGGTTTTAAAGATAAAACAACCCCTCAAGGTGTAAAAATCCCTCCTCTAAACCCAATAAAACTTATGTTAGCTTCTGGAGCAACATTCATAGCCAGAGTGTTTGCAGATGCAGAACAGGTTGAGTTTATATTACAAGAAGCATTAAAGCATAAAGGATTTGCTTTTATTGAAATTTTACAGCCATGTTTAATTTTTCATGCAGACCAGGGTTATAGGGGAAAAGTTTATTCTCTTGATAAAGTCAAACATGATAAAATGGATTTTGAACAAGCATGGAAAAAAGCTCAAGAATTTGATTATAACAATTTAAGCGAAAAAACCAGAATCCCGCTTGGAATCTTTTATCAAAAACAAAAACCAATTTTTGAAGAACAATTTCCTCAACTTGCTGATTTAATAAAAAAGAAAATTGGCTGGAGAAACATTAAAAGATAATCCCCAGACATATAATTCCTCAAAAAACAATTTCTTTTTCCCTAAAAGTCTTCGTGTGATTAAATCTGAACATGGCCATTTAATACCTTTTGTAAAAGAAGAAGTTAATAAAAGAACTTTTCCATTTTTTGAAAGATATTTCTTTATTTGGTTTAGGAATCTGTTTATTATTTCTCCCCCCTTATTTCCTCCTGTTGTATCTTTTTCTTTATCATATTTATTCTTAGGCAGATAAGGAGGATTGAAAATTATTAAATCAAATTTTTCTTTGTTTAAATTCTGAAACATATCTGAATGAATAATTCTTGATTTTGGAAATTTTTTCTTTAATTCTCTAATTGCTCTCTCATTTATATCAACTAAGGTTAAATTCTTTGAATCTGCTCCAGAATCTATACAGGTTTTTGCCTGAATTCCTGAACCAGACCCCATATCTAAAATTTTTTTGGGCTTAGATTTTTTAACCTCCCTCTTCACAAATTCTGACAGAAAAAAAGAGTCTTCTGCAGGTTCATAAATATCCTTCATC
>Ga0180301_10003498_pt1 | contig 12246 bp, 7 predicted proteins | sample GuaBasSediGuay16_FD_121797 | JGI IMG/M metagenome (GOLD analysis project Ga0180301, IMG submission 121797) | Subseafloor sediment microbial communities from Guaymas Basin, Gulf of California, Mexico - Guay16, Core 4569-2, 12-15 cm | ecosystem: Environmental > Aquatic > Marine > Hydrothermal...
CAGAATGCGTTAAAGACTACGCGATAAAGATCCTTGATAGCGATGGATCATTCAATACCATAGTCGAAGTTCATGACAATTATAGGCGTAGGAGAGTACATAAGTTCGAACCTGTAACCACACGGAAGCTATGCATAGAGGTTTATAATACGAATGGGGATCCTAGCGCCAGGATCTACGAAATACGCGTCTATAATGAAGCTTGAATAGGGCGATAATCTTGAACAGCCGAGAACGAATACTTTCCGCTTTTTATTTAGAAGAGCCTGATAAGGTTCCAGTATCTTTATACATGGGATTATATTGGTTAAACTGGGTAAGCCAGGATACGTTTTGGTTCTTTATAAGAGAAACGGATGCGATAGTGCGAGTCCCTCTAAAATATGATGGAATTTTTCTTACCTCAACTCCTAAGGTAAGGATTTTTAAGAAAACATATAAGATTTCTAAAAATCGACTATTATTCGAGACTATAGTCAGAATTTCTGATAGTGAATTAAAACAGGTAGCCATATCCGAAAATGGCATTACCTGGATAAAAGAACCGTTCATAAAAAGTGATGAAGATATAGAGATATGGCTTTCTATCCCATATGAACCTGTACGAGTTTATGTGAATGAGTATTTTTACTACGATAAGAAAATAAACAAAGAGGGATTAACATTTTTATCTTTCTCAGATCCTATTGGACATTTATATAGTCTATTCTCTAAGAGTCTCTTTATGGTAAATATAATAAAGAAGCGAAAAATTATGGAAGATATTCTAAATATAATCTGGGAGCGCTTTGAAGATTTACTTGTCTCAGTATTAGAAAAAGGAGCACTAAGATTGTGGCTTAGTGGCCCTGAACATCTATGTCCTACGTTCTTTAATCCAAAATACTTCGATATAGTTGTCAAATATGATAAGAAAGTAGCCAAACTAATTCATGAATATGATGGTATATATTACATGCATTGCCATGGTCGAATCAAACAAATCTTAAATAAATTTAAATTAATAGGTATTGATGCTCTTGATACGATAGATCCTCCCCCTCAAGGCGATTGTGACTTAGAAACTGCGAAAAAGGTGTTAGGTGATACTATCTGCTTATTAGGTAATGTAAGTAGCGTATTAATGGCTCAAGGAAGTCCATGCAAAATCAAATCTGCAGTTAAATCATGCATAGAAAAAGGTGCTTTAGGAGGGGGTTATGTACTTCAGCCCACAAGTGGTACCATAGTAGATGTGCCAATTAAAAATCTTTTAGCTTTTGTAAAAGCTGGACGAAAATATGGCATGTACTATTCAAAGGATTAAATGTCTTTGTAATATCGCCTCTTCTTATCCTCGCTTAAACCTCTCCACAATAATATCTGTTTGCGTATGGAGTTTATCAAATGATAGTTTGATGAAAGCCATGCAGACTTTGCTCTTAATCCCGAGAGTTTCTTTATGTATAAGGTAAGTACATACTTATTCTTTTCAATGGGCTGTGCACTGAGCCATATAGCCTGAGTTATATTAGCCTCATATGGAGCAAGTGCTACTTTTGAGTAGAACCTAGGAGGTTCACTTGTATCGATTTTTATGCTTTCTATAAATCGGAAACTTCGTAATTCCTCTTCACTAACACTAGAATAGTATTCATAGAGGTACTTAAATAACGCTAATACCTCTTCTCTAGGCAGGATAAATGGCATCTTTACTTCTAGGTAATCTTGCGTCGGTTTTATGGATAATTTCCATCTTCTTTCAAAAGAAGGTGTTACTATCTTAGATGCTAATTTTATCGGATATATGACTGTAATTACAGCAGCTAATAGCACTATCGATATGACTATCGTTATAGCTGAAGAAGAATAATTAAATATGAAGGAAGAAGGTAATAGCCCATACCTGAGGAGGAAGTAATTTACGTATATACCTGCTAAATAGCCAACGCTTATGCCGATTATAGCATAGGTTATCGTCTCAATTAGGAATAATAATGCTGCATCTCTAGGATTAAGTCCTAACACAGAGTGAGTATATATCTCCCTGTATCTTTCCTTTATGGTTCCTAGCATTGACATTAATATGTTAAGCGATGCTATAATCGTTAACACTAATACCTGCTCAAAGCCTAGCAGTAAATAGGCTGTCGTTATGGAAATGGAATATGATGTATTGTCAAAATTCATGTAGGTCTTTAGATCTAATAGCGCTAATATCTCCATTAGTTCATCCGAGAAGTTATTATTCGAGGTATAGATACTTATTGACATTATGTACCCTCCTAAATCTAATGCAGTTCTATAAGGTATTATGATGATGCTTGATAAAGGCAGAATTCCATATTGTTGAGCTTCTTCTGTAGTAATTCTGGATATCTGTGAAACAGTTAATGGATCATATGGCAGTAGTGGATAGCCGTCAGGATCCATAGGTCCTTCTACAGCCATCTCATCATAAACTCCTACAACACGGAAATCTATGCCACACCAAGTTATCATATCGCCTACTTTTAAGCCCAATGATTGCTTTAACGTCTTTGGTACTAAGCATACTGATGTTTCGCCTTCCAGGGGAAGGCGTCCTTCTAAAATAGCATTTTTGAATATCGTTTTCATTTCTTTATAGGAGAGACCTAGCATAGCGGATATCTTAACACTCTTATCCCCGTGATATACATCTGATACTAGTTCCGCTTGTGGCAGTTGTACTTGAGGATAAACCCAAACTCTAGGATTTACTACAGCTTTTCCTTTGAAAAGTTGGTCAACTATACTTAGTTCATATATGCCGAGTGGTTCAAAGCTCTGACCGAATGTATAGAGTTTTACTAAATAGCCCTCATAGAAACTATTTACATTACCTAATGGGATTTGTCGAACAATTACATGGGATGAAATAGAAGCTAAACCAACCATAGCAAACGTAGTTACTGCTATTGATATCATCATAAGCGTAGATCTTAATCTTCTTCGTCTCATGTATCTTAATGAAATAGTAAACCCATGAAGAAGGAATGATGAATACTTTCTTTCGATTTCATGTTCCCCAAAAAGCTCTATTCTTCTTCTTTTCATCTCTTCGAAGGCCTTACTAAAGAAGAGAAATATCACAATAATCAACATGTAAGCTAAAGGTATCGCTAACATTAACATGGATGGACTGAATATTAACCTATATCCTGGAAAGATATAAAAGAACAGCGAGAACATTCCCACTACTAATATCAGCGTCGTTATAAGCCTCTTAGCTCCTTCCGCTGCGAATACAAGACGTTCAAGTAATAACGAAGAAATCGTTATTAGAACTCCTAGAATGAGCGTAGTTATAGCTGATTCAGATATTAACTTTTGCACGTATTCATATGACTTAATGGCAAATAGCCAAGCTATGATGTACTCCTTGTAAGCCGTATCATACACTTTCTGCCCCACGAGCTCTTTAGCGCGCTTTAAGTGTTCTGATGCATAATTTAAATACTTCTCAAGGGAGATATGCCTTAATAAGAAACCGCTAGCTTTCGAGTAGCGCGTATTTGAGACCATATACATGTCTTCAGCCGATCTGTTAATCACGGAAATGCAGATCGGCGATATATCCTTCATTACATATCCATAGCCTTCCGGATATTGGTCGCTTGCATTAACGATAAAGACCGTAGCTCTAGCTGGAACGCCATATGTTATTTTAATCATAACACGATCGTATGGTCTAGCAAAAGCTAATGCCACAGGTTCATAGGCTAAGTAGTATGTACCATATTGGAAGCACTCCGCTCCAGTTTTTATATTATACAACATTATATTTACTGGCTGAGCGGTTATGGTCTCCAGCGCAGATCGAGTATCTAGAATTTCTGGTAATGATAAGGTTAATGGGCTATAGACGTCTAGAAGTACTATGCTCCTACATTGGAAGATCGCTATTGAGCAATTTACCTCTGCAGACATCACTTGTATCGGCCTATTGATTTCTCTTCCATAAATGCCCATATCCATGGCATATATTATGTGGCCTGTTTCATCATCCAATTTCCACGCACTTATCGTGTAAACAGTATGTTCCTCGCTTATAACCGAGGGCATGAGGCCGTGCACTTCAAATTCTCCTTTCTCATTGGTTTGAGTGATTATGGTAGAGAACGGATACGTTATCAAATGCCCATTGACGGTAGGTTTTATGACTACTAAAGCGTTAGGAACTGGCTGAAACCAGCCCTTAGAGACATTATACTCCAAGGCTACGCCTCTGAGCGTTACAAAACCATTACCTTGAACGCTACCTGGACCAACACCAGTACCAGTTCTTAGCCTGCTAGGGCATATACTATCCCAGCTGAGTCCTAGATCCTCGTCATTAGCAAATCCGTCAATAAGACACCCAGCTATCTTTGCCTGAGTTATTATGTTCCTTACATTTATATGACCTAAGTCACTTATCGGTATACCCCAATACATTCGCTTATCCTCAGATGTCCTAAGCGTAAAGGCTATGGGCCCTGATATCACAGCTGGTTCAGAATCTATGATGTACGGTTCAGGGATCTTTGCCCACCAACCTTGACGTTGCACTCCCCAATCTACTAGGGATGAGAGCTCCTTGCCTTCTACCTTATCCAGATTTTCCATATACGTAGTAACTTTCGTCTTAAACCAGCCTTCCCAAGATAGTATGGGCGGCAGATATCTATAGAAATAAGACGTGTATACTAAGGATACCCTTCTGGATCCTGATGATAAGTCCAAATTTATTAATGTCCAAATTTTGATTTTACCGCTCTGAACCTCCTCGGAAAAGAAGTAATCATTTATAAACTCCCTAATTCCAGCTAACCCTTGCCAATGACCAGAGAGTGCGATAAACCATATGCTTCTCTTAGGAGGATTCTTGCTGAAATATTCAGCTAGCTTAATTAACACTGCTATATTTAATGCTTCATCAGCCGAGAAGGCTCGACTTGGTACAATCGACCAAGCATCATAGTGTGTCGTAACTAATATGACTTCATTAGGCAACTCCGTCCCGTTAATTATCCCTATTATATTCTTAGCTGTTACCCATTCCCAGTTAACCCTAGAAATTATTTTCACGGCAGTTTCTCCTTGATTTCTTAATAAGCTTTTTATACGTAGCCCGTTGCTTCTATCTATGAATAATCTAGGAAAATGAATGGGACTTTGAAGGAATTTCTGCATACATTCGGCTTTACTTGTCGTAAGTGGTTCTATGAATATCACTGCTTTAGCCCCTAATCTCATAAAATGTATCCAATCCGAACCGGTATTAAATTCAGTAAGCACAATCCTACTCCCAATTTCTTTTCCATTAGCTTTATCTATATTAGCCACATATACTAATTTTCCCTTAATACCCTCTGGAGCTGTATTACAGGTCTGTATTAAATTAGGGTATAAAGAGGCTATTTTAAAGGTTAAAACGGTACCATTATTCAAGGTTAAGTACATGACACACTTTTTCTCTAAGGGTACTAAAACTTTATACTTGTGGATTGATGTTTTAATTCCTAGTTCTTTAAACTTATTGTATATGTAGTTTTCAACCAATTTACATCCTGGATAACCAGTCATTCTGGAACCGAATTCCGATATGCACTTAGTTGTCTTGAGAAAATAGGCATCGTCATCTAATGCATTAATTAAGTTTTTTAGTCTATCTAATTCATTTATCTTATATTCTGAAGTATTAACGGACATTAGTTCATCTGTCATTAATGACAAGCTTAATAAGATCAGCATGAGGAACGTTAAGCTTGAAATACCTAACCTAGATATCATGAGTAGATCCTCCTCATTTAATCCCTAGTAGTCTTATTTATGAAATAGACGCCATATTTTTAAACCTTTATCTCCTTATTATATGCAAAGGTTTAAATTCTAAAGGTGCTACTTTAGTCTAAGCAACTTTAAATGACCGAAAGGGAGGCTCTTCACAATGTCTGCAGGACTAGAAAGTTCACGTGAAGTGACTTTCGAACGAGGACTAACTGGGAGGGTTATATTGGCCATATTCTTCGCATCGATGTTCTTTCTGCCTATATCTATATACCTACAATTAGTCACGGGGGTTACTATAAGCGCCATAGCCACCTATATAACCGCTGTGCTCTTCAGCGAACTCGCCTTGCTATTTGGATCACCGCTTAGGAAGCAAGAATTATTTATAATAGTTGAAATGTGCGGCATAGCAGGGACTACGACGTTTATGGTAGAGCTTGTATTTAGGGGCTTCGTAGTTACCTCTTCTCTCTCTTATGCTTTTAGAATAGGAGGTGTACCCATAAATCATCTTATACCTGCTTGGTGGGCACCTCCTTACAACTCTGAGGCATATACCATCAGGACTCTGCTACATCCTGACTGGGGATTACCCATCTTGATCACTGTGATTCATGGTGGCTTTACAATCTTAACAGAATTCGCGTTATTGATGCTGACCAGCTTACTGTATATAGAGGTTGAGAAGTTGCCTTTTCCCTTCGCAACTATAGATGCGGAAATGATAAGCACTCTGTCGGAAAGAAAACCCCGTAGGCTTGGCATATTCTCTCAGAGCGTAGTGATTGGAGCGCTCTTCGGTTTCCTAATTCATGTACCGTATATAAGCATTGGCCTACAAGTAGTACCTCTCCCTTGGCTTGATTTCACAGGGGTAACGGAACAATATATACCTGGTGCCGTGATAGGTGTAGCCTCAGAACCTCTTGCGTACGTCACAGGCATGTTAATTCCTCTTCCGCACGCCATGTATATGTTCATCTCATCCTTTATATGCTGGATAATCTTGAATACCCTTTTCTTAACTAGCTTTAGGAGCGCGTTTCCTAGGTGGAGCGAAGAGTATATGCCGGGCATGGGCATTTCGCTTTTATATCAAAGATCCTTTATGCACGTATGGCTTGTGCCCAGCCTTGTTTTCTCTCTATCCTTGGCGCTATTTACGCTAGTAAGCCGTCTAGATATATTCAAACGCACATTTGCGACGTTATGGAGATTACCCGATCACCTTAGAGAAGCTGGTTATCAAAAGCTTAGTTCAATAATCTTAATGTATCTCATTGGAACACTGGGTTCTGTATTATTATTCCGCCTTTTAGTTCCCGATTTCCCTATAGTGATACCGTTAGCACTATCGACAGGTCTTAGCTTACTAAACGCGATCGTAGGCGCAAGGCTTATTGGTGAAACAGGTTATGGTGTAACGATAACGGCAGCCAATATCTGGACTCCCTTCGTATATCTAACAGGTTATAAGGGCGTTAACGCATGGCTCTATTCTCCTGTAATCGGAGGAGGTTTAAGTTCAGGATGGACACAGATGATCAAGGTTGCTTATCTCACGAGGACTAGACCTGGTGACTTCATGAAAGCTTTCTTAATAACATGGGTTGCCTACAGAATCTTTGGCACTCTATGGGCTAGCTTTTTCTGGTCTATGGCACCGATACCATCCGCTGCGTATCCTTATGCCGCGGTACAGTGGCCAATAAATCTAGTTACCATGGGTATGTGGGTGACTAGACAAATAGATGTTAGAACAGAAGTTGTAACAACATCCCTTGGCATTGCTATGTTTATTTTAGGTGTGGGAACAGCCTTAAACAGAGTCCTAGGAGTTCCCTTCTCTCCAAGTGGTATTGTCGTTGGAATGATGATGATTCCACCAACTGCTATAGCAATTCTTATAGGTTCTATAATGGGGAATATAGTCCTACCTAGAATTGCTGGTAGAGAGCAATGGTTTGATATTCGCTCAGTTATAGTTTCTGGTTTCGCTACTGGAGAGGGTATAGCTATAGGTCTCTCTATAGTTGGAGCTCTAATCTCAAAAGCTGTTTGGGCATGGCCTTACTAAATAGTATCTTTAATTTTTAAATAACATTTCCCTTGTATAAAGACAAATTTTACGCATTTCGCTATCCGTTACCGTAAGGCTTAAAATATTTTTGCCCTTTAAAATTATTGATGCCCTCAAGTGGAGAACACGAAGGGTACGAAAAAGGGCTGACTCTGAGAGTCTTAGTAATAGTAATCATAATGACGCCATTATGCTTTATATTTAACATGTTACTAAGCGGTCTCACTGCTTGGTGGGTTCATGCAGGAATGTTACCGCCAAGCATAATGTACATAATTCTCATAAACGAGCTATTGGGAAGAATAAGCCCTCGGCTTAAACTTTCACGTGCAGAACTTGCAGTACTGCTTACAGCGTTCTTCGCCTTAGGTGGCTTTGCATATACTATGTATGGCGAATTGAAATTCGGCATAAACATAGTATCCACTTACAACAACATAATGAGCGCAGTTTTTGCGCTTGCTACCGATCCAGCTAAAACCTATTGGATGGATAAGTATTCTCCGCTTTGGGCTCCGCCTATCAAATACGTGGAGTTAGCATGGAGTGGGCTTAAAGCAGGCCAAACAATAGATTGGTCTCAATGGATGGCACCTATGGCGTTTTGGATTCTTTACTTTATAACATGGACTACTTGGAGTTATATGATAGCGTTCATGCTGAGAAAGCAGATGGTTGAAGTGGAAAAATTACCATTTATCATGGTACTACCCACAGCATATCCCATCGTATGGAGTACGGAACCAAAGGACTCTCCAGAAAGCTTATTCAATTTTAAGACGAACCTTGCAAAGATCTTCTGGGCAATGTTTATACTTGGCTTCATAGGTACTATACCAGATCTATTGAGGTACTTCTTACCATTTATACCGCCATCAAGTGAGTGGTCAACACACCCAATTAACTTAAACGCATTTACACAGAGTATCCTTCCTGGAGCTTCATTAGTAGGTAACTTCATAATACCTAGAGCCGCTATATTCACTCTGCTACCTCTGGATTTCTTGGTTTCTGCGGTCGTAGGATGGTTTGTAGTCTTCGTTGTATATCCATCGATAGGAGTCGCTACGGGCTTATTACCCTATACTCCTGGCGCAGAGAATAATCCATGGTATTATGGCCAAACTGTAGGTCCTATGCGTGCTATTTACGCTACTAATACGGGAATAATCTTAGGGATCGGTCTATACGCACTTTACATGGCTTGGCCTAATATCAAGCGCATCTTCACATCACTATACGGGGAGGATGTAGAGGAACAAGGCGTCTCATATAGGTTCGTTAGTATATCATTCATAGTACTTTCGATAATATTCATAGCTTTGTTCTGCATCGTAGGTGCACCAATAGCCATAGTGATACCATTGTTAATATTTTACTTCATCAATGAAGTGGGTAATATCTATACCATGGGCTACTATCCCTATCTCACCGATTTCGCCTGGTTCACAGTTCCCTTTAGTTATTATACTGGTCTATCGCTTGGCTTCTGGGGATCAGAGATTCCTAATCCATCTGTGGTTGCAGCTAGGACTATCGGCATGAGTGCTTGCCTAAACATTCGATACATATCCTATAACGGACGATTACTATGCGGAGCATTTAAGATAGGCGATATGGCTAGGGCACGAGCTAAAGACATATTGTATATGATGATTATAGTAGCTGTACTAAGCGCTATTGTCGCTATACCCGGCACTGTGTGGCTTGTACATAATTATGGTGCTAAGAACTTGTCCCTGCCAGTCACCAGCGGTATCCATGCACAGGGCCTATGGTATGTCGCTCAACCCCCGATCATCACACCAGATATCTTCCTAAGCCACTCCATAGGTGGCGCCCTTATAACGTTACTACTCTATGCCCTACGCTTAAGGTTCCCAGAGTTCATGATTAATCCCGTAGGAATGGCGGTCGCTATATTCTCACCAACATGGTATGGATTCCCTAACATGCTAGTAGCACTAATAATTAAGTGGTTAATACTTAAAGCGGGCGGCGTAAGACTTTGGGAAGAGCGCGCTATACCCGCGATCATAGGCTTTACATGCGGCTACGGTTTCACGTACGTTCTAATTCAGTGGCTTGCATTCTTCACTAAAGTAATGCCAAAGTTATAGAATGATTTTTTATTTTTACACAAAAATAAATTATATATTATTCTGTAGACCTTCTCTATTACTAAATATGATAAAAATAAATTACTTTTAATATAATTTGAAGTAATAACTGAGTTATTTTTAACGTTAAGTTTGTCATTGAGCCAAAAATTGCTTATGTGCGATCTTTTATTAGTAGTTTAGATTTATTAAAGCTTAGAAAATATGAGATTAAGATTCCTTTATAGTAGATATTGAATGTGAAATAGAGCTTTTTGAACATAATTCCTCACTAAAATGTTTAATAACAAGAACGATAAGGTTAACTACGGAGCTACTTACTATGATAACGGTCTGGAAACATGAGTACACCTGAGAAGTTAAGGAAAGCCTTTAAAGGAGTAATAGCTCTTACAGTAACTCCCTTTAAGAAGGATAAAACGATCGATGAAGAAAAGCTCAGAGAGAACGTGGACTATTTAATTAGAAATGAGGCCAATGTATTGGTCGTTAACGGTAGTTGCGGAGAATGTTATGCCATGACCCTTGAGGAACAAAAGAAGGTCATAAAGATAGCAGTAGACGAGGTTAATGGGAGAATACCGGTAGTAGCGGGAACCTCACATAGTGGAACGGATATAGCGATAGAGCTCAGCAAGTACGCAGAGGATGTAGGAGCTGATGGCGTCCAAGTGATACCTCCCTATTACTATGTAGCGGACGTCATAGCCCATTATAAGAGAATAAGTGAGGCAATCAATATAGGCATAGTGATATATAATAATCCTGAGGTAGTTCATAAGGCGTTAACACCGGAGACCCTGCTTAAGATGATCAGTGAAGCTAGGAATATAATTGGTATTAAGGACTGTACTGAGGACTTAGTTATGGCTAGTGAGACTATTAAAGCTCTAGGGAATAAAGTCGCTGTTACATGTGGAACAGGGGAAGCATTAGCCCCCTTCTTTTACCTATTAGGTTCTCCAGGAGCTTACTCCAGTATAGTGAACTTTGCTCCTCAATTTCCCGTGAAGATGTACAAAGCGGCAATCAGAGGAGACTATAAGGAGATGATGGATATACATCAAAGGTTAATACCCCTTATGAAGTTCATAAGGGAACATGGCCCTTTCATTAGGGTTATAAAGGGCGCTATGGAGCTCATGGGAAGGTCAGCTGGGCCTGTGAGGTTGCCTCTCACACCTTTAACTCCTGAGGAGAAAGAGGAATTAAAAACCATATTAGTTGAGCTCGGGCTCCTTGAGAATATTTAACCTAGTTCTTAAATCTTTTGGATATATGGCAAAGCGCCTGAAAAGGTCATCAATAAGATATCTCCGAAGAACATAAACAAGTCCAAAGGACACGAGTCCTTCCAAAAACTTCTTTTTCTCTTAAATTATAGTTGCATCACTCAAGTTATTTAATAAGTGAGACTGTTTTTAACTTAGGCTATCTTAACTAGACGCCCGTAGATAGTATTCTGCCTCTTCTGGCCTTGTGAGGTGTAGCTCGGATGAGTGATAGCATGGTAGCTCTACCTTCTCTTCTATCTCTGCCTTAATCTCACTCCTGCTCCTTGGATCTTCAGGCACATTCGAGGATATAACCAACATGTTAATATCGCTTTCCCCACGTAATCGCCTCTAACCACGCTCCCAAAAACATGGACCTCTACGTTACCTAGAAGTTCCTTCATGACATTGACTATCTTCTCAATGGTAAGTTTCCTACTCCCTAAGCATCTTGGCCCTCTCAGCTACAGTCTCCATGAAGATGCTCATGTCCTATCACCTACGACCTTCTCAACTATGTTCATAGCCTCTTCTACAAGCTCAATTGCATCCTCAGCATCATGATTATACTCCTTTATGAAGTATCTAGCCATCAGGTAAGCATCCTCGAGAACTGAGAGTCTAAGCCCTATTGGCTTTAATGAACTCCTTTAGATCTCCTGAATGCGAAATCCTCATGAGCTCGTCTAGTAACCTCCTGGTGATCACCTATATAGGCCCTAAAATCATCTCCTGTTAAATAGTGACGTAATTTAATTGAGGCTCTAATATGACGTCCCGTATTCCTAGAGTACCACAATGGGCGCGGGGGAGGATAATCGACGTCCATTGCCATATAGGGGTAGACCAAAGGTTCCTGCTGGATGGAAGCATAGACAGGGTCGTCAATGCCATGGATAGATATGGAATAGCCAAAGCGGCCATATCTTCAACGCTCTCGCTACTCTATGACTTCAGGGAGGGCAATCGACACGTATATGAAGCCGTGAGGAAGTAC
>Ga0180301_10003499_pt1 | contig 12243 bp, 11 predicted proteins | sample GuaBasSediGuay16_FD_121797 | JGI IMG/M metagenome (GOLD analysis project Ga0180301, IMG submission 121797) | Subseafloor sediment microbial communities from Guaymas Basin, Gulf of California, Mexico - Guay16, Core 4569-2, 12-15 cm | ecosystem: Environmental > Aquatic > Marine > Hydrothermal...
ATAAGGACTAGTGCAAATTTCGTAAAAGTCCAGGATAAGTGCTTATACATATTCTTCAGATGGATTATCGGCATATCTCCTCAGATAAGACTAAGAAGAGTAATTAAGTATCCACTATCGTTATTAAAACATTCGATAATCTCAAATATCGTCAGATATATGCTCTCATCGTCTGGAGATCTAGTCCATGGGGATGGTAGTTCCTGTAATATAGCTAGTCAATACCTTTCTCTTGATGTTCTTAGGATATGTGCTCCCATGCTTACCTCCTTTAGAATTAGGAGAGAAAATAATATACTATCCTTATCTTTAAGGTGGGCATCTTCAGTACTTCCCTTACGTATATTTACTACATATCCTGTACGTACTGAAGATTTAAGGGGTCCCATTCCTGCCTATGATGTCTCCTCTTCTGACGCACTGCTTGTCCTTTCACTCTGACCTTGTAGCTCACTAACCTTCTCCTCAAGTATCCTTAATTGTTCCTCAAGTTCACGCTTTATCTTATGATATACTTCATCAAGTAGCCTTCCTTGTCTTTTTAGCTCCTCAAGTCTTGCAAGCTTCTCTTTAATCTCGCTAATGCTGACCCCTGTGAATGGTAGTCTTGCCTGGAACGCATGAAGAATGCATAATTTTTCCACGTTCTCCAATCGTTGTCTAAGCACATTCACGTCCTCACGTAATCTTTCCATCTCCTTCTGTATGCTTTCTGTATTCTTCTTTAATTCCTCCTCAGTAATAAGGCCCAGCTCATATCTTACGCTTAACTCCCTTAGCTCATCTCGATATCTCTGAAGTAATCCCTCAAGTTCAGATAATTTTGAGAGGACTTTTGGTTTATCTAAGACCCACGAATCCAATAACCTTCTAACTATTTCCTTATAACTCTTCCAAGCCTTCTCAACTTCTTTCAACTCTTCTTCATACCTATTAAGAATACTATCTATCTCGGCCATCATCTCTCACCTACAACATCCTTATATATTCCTCTAATTCCTTACGCAACTTCTTATACGTTTTTTCGTCTATTTTGCCCTCTTTATACATATCTTCCAATTTAGTCAAGCTTTCCTTTATGCTCTCCGGTGTAATCTCTACCAATAGAGGACCTATGCGTTTAATATGCTCTTCTAGTAGCTCTTCTATATGCTTTATTGCACCTTGTATCTTCTCAGCCTCTGTACGTGTTTTCTCAATAGCTAATTGTATCTCGTTAAATGTCTTCTGGTACACTGTATCATCAATCATACCAAGTTCTTTACGTACCTCTAGTTCGTTTAAAGTAAGTTCAAAACCTTTAAGTTCCCTATCTAAGCTTGAGAGCCTCCTCTCTAATACTCTCTTATAGCTATTCCATCCGCGTATTACCTTTTTAGCTGCATCACTGTACGCTCTCCATAAGTCATTTAGAGATCGAATGGCCTCCTCCAGCTCTCTTATCCTGTCCTCTAAGCCCCTTTCGAGAATCTCGATTACCGCTTCTTCACGACGTACCTCTTCCTTCTCTACTCTTTCCTCTCTTTTCTCCTCTTTCTCCCTTCTTGTCTCAGCCCTTATGAACATAGGACATTCTTCATAATTTGAAAGACATGGTGCTAAGAATGGATTAACCACTGTGTTCATAGCAATGCATACGAACTCCTTATCACTCCTCTTCCTGAGATATGGGCAATGTCTCATTCTTTCAACCTAGTCGATAAAATATTGTATTCGATGAGATATATTAATAATGTTAACGTGTATCATAAACCGAGCTCTCCTCTCCATATATCAACGGTCTTCGAGACTATGAACTCTATTGGAAATCCTTGTCGATTGACACCAGGACATAGGGCGTCAACATATACATATAATACAAGCCCATCTGCACATATGTATTCAGCTAATTGTGGAGGTCCTGCTTCCAATAAAGGTACTAATCGAATATATAATGGATATAATTTACACACTAGAGGTCTTTCGAAGTATATCTTACAAAATGCTTCTCCTCCTCTCCATAGGAGAAAGATACACTCTGAATTGGGCTTAGATCTTAATATCTGCTTTCCGCTTCTTTCAATAACAACATTACCGTACTTCCTTGTAAGGTTTATAGCTTCCTTAATAGTTAATGGGACACTATATACTATACAACATCTCCCACATCTTATGCACTTCCAAGAACGCACAAGCCTCCATGGTATATACTTATGACCTCCCCTCATATTTCCTTCAGTACCCCCATTTTCTCCTACGTAACTATCTTTTTCTCATATTTTGTAATCCAAGCTTTGTCTTTTGCTAGACTCATATCTTTTTGTATTATAGTACTATTTAGTTCGACTAGGCCCCACTATTTTCACGTTGTCCTCTGGCGTATAAGCTTATTGCTTTTAGATACATTGAGTAATATACCCTTAAGGTTAAACTACATTCCGATTAATACGAGAACCTTCTTTAATTAAATCCATTAGAACGCTTTCACATTACGTATAGCCTCACAACTGGGGATATTTTCCCAAAAGCGTCTTTCGGAAAACATTAAATATATGCTCGCTAATATTTTCACTGGGTCTTCAACGTTCCCGAATGGGATAGGATGAGAAGACCCGAGTCGCTCCCGGCTCAACTTCCTCTATCGTCTTCTTAAGGATATCATATGCGTATTTTCTAAGTTTCACCAACTCGCTTTCGTTTCTTGCCTCGCCTATTATTCTAAGTACTGGCTCTGTCCCGGAGGGTCTAAACAGGATCCAATTTCCATTATCAAGTATTATCTTCAATCCTCCAAGCTTTATCGCTTCTCTTGAATTAAAGGAGTTATTCATTTGCTTCATTATTTCATTAAGGAGCTTTCTATTCTTGATTGGAATTTTCTCATGAAACTTCACGTATCTTGGCATATCTTGAATCACTCTAGATAACTTCTTTCCCTTTCTTGCAAGATATCCTACTATTATGAGTGCTGCAAGTATGCCGTCTCTTGTTGGATTTATCCTCCTTATTATCACCCCACCACAACTTCCCTCACCACCAACTTCGACGTTATGTTTTATCATAGCGTCTATGACGTTCCTCTCACCAATATCTGAGTATATCACTTCTACTCCGTAATCTTTAACTATATCCTTTATAAGCTGTGATGTAGCTATATTAACAACTACCTTGTTGCTTTGAATGCCACCTAATAAGGAGTCCTCAAGAAATGCTTTTATGACTAATGCTAGCGTGTAATCTGGATCTAGTATTTTGCCATCATCGCTTATAAGCACTAATCTATCTGCGTCACGATCATGAGCTAAACCTAAATCATTACCTTTTACTAAATCCTTAAGATACATTAAACTTCTACTCGTGGGCTCATAGTCTCTGAACGGATTTGTGGGATCTGTGTTTACGACGATTGTTCTACACCCTATTTTCTTAAGTGCTATTGCTGTGACCTTTATGGCAGAGCCAGCTGCAGGATCAATCACAATCCTCATATTAGCGTTTATTTTATCAAAATATCCTACTGCTCTAATCAAGTAGTTTATATAATCATCTATTATGTTCACCTTGTGTACACTTCTTAATCTTTTATTCAAGCAGTGCTGAACCTTACTCTTAAAGTTTCCCTCGTAGTATGTTTTAACTATCTGATCCATTATTTCTTTGCGTATAAACATGCCTTCGGAATCGGCAAACTTAAGGGCATTCCATTCTATTGGATTATGAGAGCCTGTTATGACTATAGCACCATCAACTCCTAATTTCCTTATAGCATAAAACACCATAGGCGTAGGGCTTATTCCTAAGTCATATACCTTAACTCCCATCGATAGAAGGCCTGATATCGTAGCCTCCTTCAGCACATCACTAGATGGTCTAGTATCAGTACCTATCACAACACTATCAGGGTCCATTACTTCAGCATAGCTCATAGCAAACTTAGCAACTACATCCGGAGATAAATCTCTGAATGCTATTCCTCTTATCCCTGAACTCGAGATTATCATAAGTACTCCTCTGTCTGTAAATTTAATTTATTTAAAAAGTATTTAAATCTTAAAGTTTGCCTATCTACTGAACATCTCCATTACATGCTATGATATCCTTTTTATAAGGTAGCATTCATATTAACTATGAGGGATGATGTCTCTTGAAATGCCCTCGTTGCGGAATAGAGGTATCTGGTGATTACTGTCCTTCGTGTGGTTTATACATGAAATTAGGTCAGTTCTCATTTCAGCAAGTAGGTTTACGTAAAGGTTTACTTTTAAGAGCATGTGTTTCGTCAGTAGCTATTATTGTGTCTATAGTGTTGGTAGTATTCTTACGCACGTATTCCCCTTATATAGAGATCGTCGCAATGTTAATTGGTTTCTCAGCGGTAATAAGCTTAATTACAAGTATACTTGCATTAAGAGAGAAGGAGAGAGAACCATGGCAGAACTATCCTGACGCTAGGCCATTCTCTTCCGGCGAAAGGATATTGTGTACTCTTCTACAATCTTCACATTTCATTATAGTCACTGAGAAACGCTTCATTAAGTTAAAGAGAAAGCGCTTTAGAAAAGGCTACGAGGTAAAGTATGAAGTTCCGTTAGCTAAAGTAGACGATGTGACTTCTATAAGAAGAAGAACTCTTGCTCTTTCTTCATTACTATTTGTAATTTCTATGTCATTAACATGGTTCTGGATAGCTAGTATGGCATTAAAAGCAAATATGTTGAGAAAGGATCAAGCCCTTCTCTTCTGGCTTTTAATAATTCTGCCAGCATTCATTCCGACGTCAAATACATATTATGCGCTGATAATTAACGGATCGGTTGATCCAAAATCGAGGATACCAGTACCTGTTGAAGCCATGAGTGAATATGAGCCTGTATTGGAGTATGTATCCTCGTTTATCTCATGCCTTATTGAGGCCGTTCGTTCACGTTAATTCTCCTATCATGTTCTTAAGTACGACATATGTCAGTGGGTCCTCTAATCCATTTGCAATTCTTAGCGTAGTCAGTATCATTAAGCCTCCTAATTCTACGCTTAGCGTAGTCGAGTGGTGATTATGAATCCATCCCTCAAAGTATCCTGTTATTTCATCGTCAACGATTTCCTTACTTCCCTTTATACCTAGCTCCGGTAGTATATTCATGAACTCTACGCCCATTATATGACCATTCATGAACGGTTTTACTATACGCCTCCGTCTAGCATAATGAAAACCAGTAATCCATCCTCCTCTAAGGGTCTCTATTTCGAATTTTCGACCATTAATTTCTATCCTCCCATTCTTAGTTATAATAACGATGCTTCTTCCTCCTTTGCGAATGTAATCGATTAACGCTCTATCTATTCCTGTTGCTATAACTAGATCACAGCGGATGAGATCACTTTTACTTACTAATGGGAATATAGCCTCTTTAGGCCATACCCTGCTCACATCATATACTTTAACATTCTCCTCTCTTAACTTCTCTACTACATTCTCTGGTATAATGAATATCCTGTATTCGTTACTTGCGAGCACTTCCCCACTTTTATCTAACAACTCTACCTTTAACTTAGCTTCCTTAACGTTATTAACATGAGGCATTCTTAGTCGAAGAGTCCCCAGTTCCTCAACACCATATGCCCCAATTTCTCCTATATTGAGGACCTTATATACCTCGTCGTTAATTTTGCATATTAAGGTTCCATCCTGTACGCTCTCTCCACTTATGTTAGAGCATAATATGCTACAATGTAATATCTCTTGGGACCAAAATGTGTACCTTTGTAAAGGAATTATTAGTAGGATTGGACTATTTAATTTCGCTATATCCCTAATGCTAATTCCCGGCTTCTCAGTATAATCAAAATTCAGGAGACCATTACATTCCCAGAATACGTCGTTAAGTTGTGTAATCACATATCCGGATATCTCCTTCCTACTCCTTATTTCCTCTATGGCTAACTTTAAGAGAGTATATGCATGCTTCTGTGTTTCAATAGCTAATTCTTCATAACTTTTCCATATCTCATCGAATTTTAGCTCTTTGTATCTTTCCATAAATCCTCTTGGACTTCCTGATTCCCATCCTCCTCTCGTATTCCTATGAATCTTTACGGGCAAACTCCAGAAACCTATTTCTGATATTATTATAGGTTCCAGACCTGAAGGTCCCAGCGCCTTTTCATGAAAAGTGTAAGAAGGAGAGCCAATTATCTTATCTAGTTCTTCCTTAAAGGTTCCAATTCTCTCGGGTAACTGGGGGTATATGTGAAAATCATTTATATCCGTGAATATGTGAGGTCCTCCTGAATTGTCGACTATAGGCCGGGATGGATCTAAATTCTTCGTGATTTTGTAGAGATCGAGGAGCCACTTTCTGTCATCGGCCCTATCTATGTTTAATCCCCATCCTTCATTTGCAAGCCCCCATATTATTACGCATGGGTGACCTCTATCCCTTCTGATCATGCTTCTAAGAGTTGCTAAATACTCCTTTCTTGACCTCCTACTATTTACCTCAGCATTTGGGACCTCTTCCCATACCATTATACCCTCCTCATCACATAAGTTAAGATATTGCTTACTGGGTACCTTTAAGTGAATTCTGACCAAGTTAAAGCGCATGTCCTTTATTGCCTTTATCTTTTTCTTCAATATGGTTAGGGGGATACTGTAAATAGTACTTGGGTGGAAGTCCTGATCAAGAATACCGACTATATACACCGGACGGTTATTTATGAATAGCTTGTTATCTTTTACTTCTATCTTTCTAAGTCCTATTCTGGTAAATACCTCATCAATTATTTCATCCCCTTTTATTAGCCTTAAATACACCTTATAGAGTGCTGGATTTGACGTACTCCATGGGGTTACCTTATCTAAAGTCGTTGAGATACTTACCTTGACCAAGTCCTCCTCTCTTACTCTGGGTAATTCCTTACGTGAGATATGCCTCTTCCCGTAAGGGTCAATGATTTCCATCTCAACGAAGTATTTATCTACTATTATCTTAGGTAAATCCTTTATCTCGACATTAAACTTTATGTTTCTCTCCTCGAGCGATACCTCAGAGGAATACCTTGAGATGTATGAGCTACCTCTAAATTCTAAATATACGCTCTGCCATGGTCCTCCTACATAACTATACCAAGATTGTTTTCCTATCAATGCCTCCCTTAATTCATCAGGCTTAGGTAAGTAAACGCGTAGCATTAGTACGTTATAGCCTTCACGAACGCTATTCGTAACTTCGAATTCGAATTGTTCATAACCTCCCTCATGAGCTCCTATGTAAGTACCATTAAGCCATATATCACATCGCCAATTAACTGCCTCAAATATAATGAAGGCTCTTCTCTTTCTGAGATCAATCTTAGGTAAATAGAATGTCCTAGCAAACCAGCCAACTCCATGATAGTTTTCATATTTAGGCAAGGCCTGCCAACATCCAGGTACCGTTATCTTATCCCAATCCTCAAATCTATCATGAAGATACCATCTCTCCGATATACCCCGGTCATTAGGATCTGGTTTGAAGTACCATTCTCCATCTAGCAATATCTTTATTCTCATTGACTCCACCTGTATTCCGCAGAGTTAATTTACATACGTGCTTTAATATGCTTTTTAATAATATCTTGAGATCTTTACTGTTCTTTCAAACTTAAACTACCGTTTCCTCCATCGACGTACTTAATTCTATTAAGTTCTCTATCCCTGATGTCCTTACCTTTAGCATGAATACGTTTTCTATCTGAAAGAGTCCTGCTGGATTTCTCATCTCGACTAATATCTTTATGGGCTTCTCCTCACCACGTCCTATGTATACACGCTTTATGGCAAGAGCAGAAACAGCATGAATATCTGCCTTACCCAGCCTATAGGGGACTCTAGCCCTCCCTTCAGCCATATCAGTACCATCTGCTACTTTTACTACACCTGCTTCGAGAGTAAGTGCTTGTACTCTCTCGTCATGCGCATAAATTATATGTAGGATCTCCTGCCTTATTTCAAACATCTTATATCTAGGAACTAACTGAGGTAAAATTCTATCAAGTATTGGCCTTGCTAGAATACATCCATGAATATGGTGATTATCCCTATGTATCGCATTCCCTATATCATGGAGGTATGCGCCGATCATTACTACTAATTTCGCTAATCTTACGTTAGGAACGACCTTATCTCTTATCGTGGTTGGTACTATTCCTGACTCTATCAGTAGATCGAGCAGTTCTAGTGCAGCTCCTGCAACTATTCTGGCATGAACAACTCCATGGTCATTGTACTTAAGTCTAGTCACTGCCATCACATTTGCCATCTTCATAAGATCTTGTATTTCTTCATCCTCTTCTAGGACCATATATGCTTTCTCAAGAAGGGAGTCCTGAGTTACATGTTTTATTATAAGATCTGGACCCACTACCTCCAAATAATTCCCCATAAGAAGCTTAAGGTACATGTTAAATAAATAGTGATTTTTACATAGCGCCTATCTTTCCCTCTTTCCCTCAATGAACTCTATTACCCATTGTTTTGCCACATGTGGCGGCGCGTGTACTGGCGGGTTCTTAAATGCCCAAGCGCTAACGCTGATCAATGGCCCTCCTATTCCTCTATCAAGCGCGAGCTTTACAAGGCGTACTACATCAACCATCATTCCCGCTGAATTGAATGGATCGTAAACTTCAAGCATTACTTCAATTCTAAACGGTACGTCTCCAAACTTCCTTCCTTCTATTACCATATGTGCTATCTTCTTAGAGCCAAGGAATGGAATGTACGCTACAGGCGCAATATAGGCGTTGAAATCATGAGTAGCCATTTGTTTCACAGCTCTCGTCTTGGTATGCTCCTTCCCCTCCCTTCTATACATAAGGTTAGCGAAATCAGGCGTACCTCCTACATTTATTTGATAGGTGTTCTCTATTTTGGCACCTCTTAGATCTATTAGATTAACTAGCGTCTTATGTAATACTGTAGCCCCGATCTGATTTTGCACATCATCTCCAGCAAGCGGGACATTCATTTTCATGAATCTCCTCTGCCATTCCTCGCTTGAAGCTATAGGCGCTGGCATTGCATTGATGAATGCGACTCCTGCCTTCATGGCCTGTTCAGCATAATAACTTGCGGCCTTCACAGCACCAGTCGGCAAGTAGCATATTGCAATCTCTGCACCATAATCCTTTAATGCCTTAGCTACATCCACTTCTTTCTCGTCACTTACCTGTATTAATGTGCCCTTTAAATGGGAGTCTACTCCATCAAGAACTGGTCCCTTTAAGACTGGTACGTCTAGCTTTGGAACTTCCGTTATCTTTAACGCATTATTAGGAGGAGCGAATATTGCTTCAGCTAGGTCTTTACCAACTTTATTCTTATCTACATCAAATGCTACTACGAATTCTATATCTGTGACCTTATATCCTGCTACATCGGGAAAAGCAACTCCAACTACGTTCTCTCCTCCTTTTTGCTTGTAGTAATAAACACCTTGTACTAGCGCTGATGCGCAATTTCCCACGCCAATTATCGCAACCCTTATTTTCCCCACTTTCGCACCTAACTACTTATATTAATAACTGTGAATATAAATCTTCCCCTATAGTACAGGCCTGGCAATTATTATGTTATCCTTCACTCTTATCACTTTAACTTTAACCTCCGCTCCTAGAGGAATCCACTTCGCATCGACTACTGTAATAGCTCTTCCCCTAGCTATAGCTATCTTCTCTCCCCTTAACCATCCAGGCGCTACAACTCTTACGTCGATCTTCTCGCCTAACTTGAACGGTATTGGCAATGCTCTCCTCTTATGAATTCCAAAGTCATCTGGACTAAGGATTAATTTTACGTTATATCTCCTCTCAAGAGCCCTAAGCCTTCGATAGAACTCCTTCCAACTCATTGGTCTTACTCCCTTAGGCTTCCTGCCATGTTTGTGAGCCTCATATTTCTGTATTCCTAAGGGCGGCCATTTCTTTCCTGCTCCTATTTTTAACGTAAACTCTATAATTCTTGGTATTTCATCATCATTCAGTCCTGGGACCCATACTGGCGCTATTAGTAAATCAATCTTCGTATCAACAATCATCTGTGCTAGCTCCATTATTCTTTCCACATCATACCACTCGGTATTAGATAACCATCTCGCTACCTCTGGATCTAATGCATCTATGGAAAGATTTATTCTCGAAAGTCCCGCATCTTCAAGATCGTAGATAAGATCTTCCCTAAGGAGTGCTCCATGTGTCTGTAGCGATATTACTTCTACGCCCTTTATGTTAGCTAATTCTTGGACTAAATCTACTAAGTAAGGATATGTAAGCGGGTCCCCCACTGTGTCTATATGAGCTTCTATCTTTTCCTCTCCTTTCCACATCACAATCCATTTAAAATAATCTACTAAATACTCAAGGTCAACTAAGTATTCACATATTCGCCTTCTAGAGTTAGGTCCTGCGTCCGTTGAACAGAAAATACATGAAAGCGGGCATATGGAAGTAGGTCTAACCTGGATTACATTAGTTCCCCTATCTATTAAACCGAAAGCTACTGTACCCACTAGAGGTATCTCAGATTCGTAATCTATTCGAACTAACTCCCTATTCCATATCCTCATCTTCTTTCCTTAGAAAAAGACGCTAAGTTATGAAGTTTATGCTTCTGTCTTCTTCTCTTCCTTGACGAATGGTGTTGTAATGAACCTCTTAAATGGCTCTATTAAGGATGTGAGTTCCATTGGTATGAGAAGCTTAGTTGAAGGACTTGCTGCTAACTCCCTGAACATATCGAGATACTGAAGCGCTAATGTACGACTATCCAACTTTAAGGCAACATTATTTACCTTTTCAAGCGCTAGTGCTAAACCTTCCGCTCTCAATATTGCCGCTCTTTTCTCTCCCTCCGCCTTCAGTATTATTGCTTGTTTTTCTCCCTCTGCTTTCAATATTGCCGCCTGCTTCTCTCCCTCAGCTACACGTATTGCAGCTTCTCTCTTTCCTTCGGCTTGTATGATCATTGCTCGTCTCTCTCTTTCAGCACTCATCTGTTTTATCATAGCTTCCTGCACATCTCTTGGTGGTAATATCTCCCTTATCTCAACGCTAGTAACTTTAACGCCCCATCTCTGAGTTACCTCATCTAATTTAGTTCTAAGCACTTGATTTATGTACTCCCTCTTGGCTAGTACCTCATCGAGTTCTATATCGCCAACAACGGCTCTTAGTGTAGTAGTTGCTATTCCAGTAGCAGCACCTACGAAATCCCTTACCTCAATTACCGACTTTAATGGATCAAAAACCTTGAAGTATATTAGTAGATCTATATCTACTGGTGCGTTATCTTTAGTGATACAAGTCTGTCTCTGAACCTCTATATACTGCTCTCTTAAGTCCACCCTTATCCCGCGATCTATGAATGGTATTAAAAGGACAAGTCCTGGTCCTCGTACTCCAACGAGCCTACCCATTCTTAGCACTACTAACCTTTCGTACTCTGGAACTATCCTTATAGATGACGCTATAATAGAGAATATTATCGCTAAAACTATTCCTAATACTAGTAGGGTAAATGGAGTTATGATCATTCTCCCTTCCCACTCATCTAAAGTTTAGGTATATATGCTATTAAAAGTATATACTTTTAACGCCTAGGTATTTAGTCTAACTCTTATCTTCCTTCTCTACGACCAATGTAAGTCCCTCTACCTTGACAACTTTAACTTTAGAGCCAGCTTCTATCCATCCTCTTACGCTTACAGCTGACCATTCCTCTCCTTCAAGGTATACAACGCCTTTCTCTACCTCTCCAATTCTAGTTCTAGCTATTCCAATCTTGCCTACTAGATCCTCTATCGTCTTTGGTTTTCTTCTTAATGCACTCCTTATCTTTATGCTTAAGAACGTTAAAACTCCAAACGTTAATGCTAGTAATGCGATGGCTATTGCCATCATATGTGTGGCACTTACATATGGCTCATTCCTGTATGCAAGGGCCATTGCTATCAACAATAGTACTAACCCAGTGCCTCCGAATATCTGTAATCCTGGTTGTGCAAGCTCTGCTATAAGGAATGCTATTCCCGCTGCCGTTAATGTTAATATCAATAGACTCGTTCCTATCAAGCCTAGACCATATAATCCCAATATCGCTAATATTGTTCCTATAATTCCCCAACCTTGAAATCCTGTTACAATGAGTTCGAAGCCTATAAGAACGAGGCCAGTAATTATGAGGAGAATTGCAATTGATGGATCTGAAATTACTGAAAGAAACTCTTC
>Ga0180301_10003500_pt1 | contig 12243 bp, 12 predicted proteins | sample GuaBasSediGuay16_FD_121797 | JGI IMG/M metagenome (GOLD analysis project Ga0180301, IMG submission 121797) | Subseafloor sediment microbial communities from Guaymas Basin, Gulf of California, Mexico - Guay16, Core 4569-2, 12-15 cm | ecosystem: Environmental > Aquatic > Marine > Hydrothermal...
CATTCAAGCACGCTGACCACCCTCCTTTATATCGATCCAGAAGTAACCGAAGATAAATCCTGCGATGATTCCCGCAAGTGTAAACCCGACGTACTCGCCCATATCACCGTATGCTCCAACATTCGGCACTATCTCAACTGCTTCAAACCCTCCTGTGCTTGCTGCATGCTCCTCAACAATACCATCGGTCCCCTCCATCCCGGCACCTGACACGTATCCCGCATAGGCGGCAACACACATCACCGCGGTGCAGACCACAAGAAGTATCAGGGAATTTCTGATAAAATTATCCATCTATAGCACCTCCAAGCTTTGCGATAATATCGGGTCTTGTATCTGCGATGTACTTCACGATCGCTGCGGTGAATATGAACTCAGCGACCGCGAGCGGCAGCTGTGTCGGAACAAATCCGAGCGAGTATAGCCCCCAGTGATAGAGAACCGAGCCTGGATTTATCGAGAGTGCAAGCTCCATCGCGGTTGTGAGATAGCACAGGATATCCCCTATAAATCCTGCCATACCTGCTGCAAGCCAGACTGAGAGATTGACCTTTCTCAGAAGAACGTATGTTCCATAGCCTGTGAACGTTCCCACAATTCCCATCGATACCGTGTTCGCTCCCAGGGTCGTGATCCCTCCATGTGCAAGAAATGCATGGAAGATTAGCGCAATCGCACTCAGAACAACGGTTGCAAACGGGCCAACGATGATCGCTGACATCGGTGTTCCGATTGGATGAGAACACGAGCCTGTAACAGGAACAGGTATATGCCAGACCGCAATAACAAAGATCGCAGCGCCCATAAGCGCAAGAAGCGGCATGTATGACGGAGTCTCTTCAATTCTTCGTTTGATCTCGCGGATGCCGAGGGCTACAAAGACGAGGGCAACCGCGTACCACACGATACACCACTGGGTGCTTAGTATTCCATCTGAGATGTGCATTCAATTGCCTCCATAACGCTGGAGGAGAGGGTTTTCACACACATATAACTTTGTTTCAGGATTACACATGTTAGCTCGTTGGATTATATAGGGCAAAGTGTTATGATAATGCTGATAGATCTACGTTGAGATGTTCGATCCGATAAACAGGCGAGAGATCCCTGATGAATGGGTTCTACGATCAGAAATCCAGAAAAATATTCTTAAGAAAGGAATTGAAACTGGTAAACTCGTTCTACTCCCAGATGGAAGAGTTTTAAAGCGAGGTTTCACAACAGGGACAACAGCTGCGGCAGCCGCGAAAGCTGCGGCTTTATCAACAAAAAAGAGCATTGGTAAGGTATCTGTGATGACGCCTTCAGAAATCAGGGTTGAGCTTTCAGTTGAATCATCAAACGGGGTTGGAACTGCCTGTAAAGACGCAGGAGATCATGAGTTTGATGTGACAGATGGAATCAAGATAACCGCCCACGCAACGCTTCGTGAAGAGGGAATCACGATCAAGGCAGGGAGAGGCATCGGGTGGTTTGAGGACGGGAGACCTGCGATAAACCCATCTCCAATGGAGTCTATCAAGAGGGCAGTACGTGAAGCACTTGATGAAATCTGTGAGCATGGTGCCGAAGTTTTAATCGAGGTTGAAAATGGTGAAACACTCGCAAAAAAGACGCTCAACCCCGAGTATGGCGTTTCGGGTGGAATTTCAATACTTGGAACAACTGGGTTTGTTGAACCATGGAATGAACACCTTGAAGAGATGGTAAAGTCTCTGATCGAAAGATCGTCAAAAGTTGCACTTACAACAGGAAGGCGTGGGGCTGAGTTTGCACGTCAGATGCTCCGCGGCTATGAGGTTGTTGTTATAGGCAGTAGGTTTGAGATAATCGAGAGCGTCTCTAAAAAGGCTAACGATCTTATTTTATGTGGTCTTCCTGCATTGATCCTAAAATGGGGAAACCCTGATATTCTTGAATCCACAGGTTTCAAGACGGTGAAAGAGATGGTGATAAATGAGCCTGACCATAAAGCGATCGATCTATCGATTGAAGTAATGAAAAATCGGTACCCTTATCTGCAAATTCTACTATTCAACTTCGATGGCAACATCCTGAGGGATACAAGATGAAGATCGTCGGAGTTGGCGTTTCCAAAGGAATGCTCACAGAAGAAGCAACTTCTGTAATTAAATCTGCTAAGGTTATATTCGGATCAAAACGAGCAATTGCAATCGCATCTCCCTATATAAAATCTGAAACACACGAAATTGACTTCAAACATCTCGACGAAATACCTGACGATGCCGTTGTACTGTCAACAGGCGATCCGATGCTCTCAGGACTTGGAGCGCTCCTCGATGGAGAGATTATACCAGGAATATCATCCCTCCAAATCGCATGTTCGAGGCTCAAGATCGATTTAACAGCAATCACCGCGATAACCGCGCATGGACGGAATGTCGAAGAATCAAAAAAGATTATTTTGGATGAAATTATGCGAAAAAGGCACCTTTTCATCCTGCCAGATCCAAAAAGATTTGGATCCATTAAAATCGCAGAGATGCTCTCAGAGGCTGGGTATGAACTTCCTCTTATCGTGCTCGAGAACCTTGGATACGAGAACGAGCGAATAACACATGGTACAACGGAGAATCCACCCAAACCCGAAACACTGCTCTATGTGATGGTTATTGGCTGATGGTCTCACAATCTCCAATCATTGAGCAAATGTAAAAAGTATTTCTTTTTGCTAAGAACAATAACGGGCTGGAAGGGATTTGAACCCCCGACCGTCGGATTAAGAGTCCGATGCTCTGCCTGACTAAGCTACCAGCCCTCAATGGATATAGGCTATTTTCTGGACACTTTACAATCATAGCCATATTTAGGCTTTTTCGTGTTGTGTTTATTTTTTGTGGACGAGCTGGATTATGTCGTGTTGTGTGATCACGCCTGTGACTTTTCCGTGTTCTACTACGAGTACTGCGGGGTGTTTTTCCAGTATGTGGAATATTGTGTCCACGTCTGTTGTGAGTGATATGGTTGGGAATGGGCTGCCCATGATTTCTTTTACGAGCGTGCTGCCGATCTCTCCTTTTCGGTGCTCAACGATTTGGTGTACTATGGTGTCAGAGGATATGCTTCCAACAGGCACGCCGTTGTCAAGAACAGGTACCTGTGAGAAATCTTCTTCTTCCATGAGGCTCACAGCGTATTCCACGGTGTCGTCTGGTCGGGTGTGGATGACTGAGGAGTGCATGATGTCTGCTGCTATCACTTGTTCTCTTTCGACCGATTCGAATACGGTGAATATCTTCTGGAGTGTTGAGAGCCGTGGGTCGACATTGCCAGACTCGATGCGTGCTATGAGCGGCTGGCTCAGACCTGCTCTCTTTGCAAGCTCGTTCTGTGTCATGTGGAGAACTAATCTGCGTTCCTTGATATCTTCGGGTGTTGGCAGCATCACAACAGCACGTTATTACTCACAATAATAATAAGGTTTTTCATGGGTAGCCTGCCGGAGAAAATCAAGATGGGTATAGAAGATTGTGTTCTTATTTTGATGTGTTTTCGTGTGTCTGGTATGTTATACAGAACTATACTTGTGAAGTTCTTTTAGTTTTTCTAATGCCTCTTCCATTTCCTTGCGGGATTTTTCTACCATCTCTTCTTCAATGAATTTGAACCGTTCTTCGTCTGCTGCCTCTTTAATTTTTTTGATGGAATGCTCTGCTTGTTGTCTTGCATGTTCAAGTTCATGTTCTGCTGCAGCATTCCTAACCTTTTTGAGCGAGTCTATTGTTTGCCAGGTTGCATGTTCGAGTTTGTGTTCAGTGGCTGTTTTTCCAATCTCTTCAAGAGATATTGTTGCTTGCAGTGTTGCGTATTCGAGTTTTTGTCCTGCAGATAGTTCTCCAAGTCTTCCAAGATAAAAGACTACCCACCATGTTACGTCTTCAAAGTTTTTTACCGCTGTTTTTCCAATCTCTTCAAGAGATTGTATCGTATGCATCACGAAAGTATTAAATTTCAATTCTACAATTAATTCTCCAAGCCGCCCTATGGAGACTACTGCCCACCATGTCGAATCTTCAAATCCTCGTTCTGCCGATCTTTTTCCGTAGTTGTATAGAATGATTGTTGCCAACAAAGTAGGATCCCCTACCTTTCTATTTGCAGCCAGAAATCCTGTTCTTCTGATGTGAGTGAAAAGACATTTTAATACATTCTCGAGTTTCGTTTTATCAGAAATTTGTTCTGATTCTTCTAATGATTTTACAATATGGATAGTGCGGTCTTCGATTGCGCTCAAACCTGCTCTTGCCGTCTCATAGTCAGATTTCATCAGCGAAACACGTACAATGTCAACAATTGGCTGGATCGGATCTTTACCATGAACTTTGTCAGGCGCTTCGTCAATTGCGGACAATATGCTTTCCTCTGTTATTCCCTCTGCCAAGACTTTGATCACAGTTGACGGCTTCAGCAGATCAAGCGTGCTCAATATATATGGCACCAAAGCCACAAACACAAACACCCCAAGATAATACGCAAACGAGATATGCACCTCAAGGTTTGACAGCCCGCCCGGCTGAGAACTGCCACTTTCAATTAGCTTCAGAACACCCAGTCCCCAAAAAATAGTGACACCGTAAATCAATAGAAGTATCCAGAGGTCAGGAGTTTTTCTGAACACCTCCACAACCCGCACCGAATACGACTGCGCTGCAAGCTGCACACCAACCAAACTCAGCGTCGCAACAATCGCAATAACTGCAGCTTCACTCTGCACAAGAGCACTTAACATATATCTGGCGCTGTCCACATCAGTGTGCAAGAAACCAAAATAAGAAAAAACAAGATGTGAAACTGTTATTACCACAACACAAATAATAAAATAAAACGAGAGTCTGCGAAACCAGATATTTTTAAGTGGAGAACTAAAAGACATTTTCACCTGCCTGCCACATGATAATATTATATTGCTGCAAAAGGTATAAACTTGTTGAAAAAAGTAGCACAAAGGTGATCAACACCACAAAACCATAAAGCCACATCATAACTGAAATGCCGATCTTTATCGCTGCAGAAGTTGTGTTTCACAAATTTTGAAAAACCCGATCTGGCAGAAGATGTGTGAGGCGGTCTAAAAATCGCTCAGTGATGCCTGCCCTGTGCTTTTTTCGGTTGTGGTTGGGAGTTCGATCTGCCCATACTTCCCACCACCACCCGGGCGCAGGGTGACTCTGTTTTCTCGAAATGCCTTGATCGCTTCCACGATTCGCTCGTCCACGAAATCAATGCTTTCAATCTTTGCATCAACGAGTACTTTTACTTCGCTTCCGAATGCTTTGATTAACTTGTTCCAGGTTGTCTGCACTGTCTTGGTGTTTGGGCTTGAATGTCCGAGTGCCATTGCGATGATCTCTGAGAGTGGGAGGACATGCAGATATGGTGGGCGATTATCGGGGTGTGTGGTGGTGTCGGCAAGCTCTTCAACTCTATCACGCACACCCTTCTTTATCCTGCCACCACAACCACACCTCCAGTTCATTTCCATCGCCTCTCGAAGGGTGTAGTGTTTGAAACACCTGATGCATGCGCTCTCGTTGTACTTGCCTTCCTCTGGGAAGAAACCGATATTCAGGGTTGGACACCTGCCACCTTCCCTGAGTATTGCTTTCTTCACGTCCTCAAAACTGATCGCCTCTACCTCAAATCGTGTGAACTCGCGTGCAAGCTTGTTTGGCCACGGCGAGTGAGCATCAGAGTTGGTCAGAAACGTTAATCTGTGCAATTCAGATATTCTGTCAGCATAAGCTGTATCAGCGCTCAATCCAAGCTCCACAAAGGAGATATAACCTGTGAGATCTGAATAGCACTCAGAAAGGGAATCGTGATACGCGTACATGGCAGTCCATGGCGTAAAGACGTGCGCAGGCCCAATCAAGGATTCAGAATCCCGCGCAACCTCTGCAATCTCTTCCCCAGTGAAATTTACACTGGGGCGTCCATCATCATCGATGTTCGGCGAATACGCCTCAAAGTGCTCGTAGAGTTCATCTGCTTTCGAGAGCGATGGAACCAGGAGCAAATGATGCACACGATTGATGTCCTCCACCTCAACAGTAGGGATGAAATACGTATCACCGAGGACAAGCAGATCGCCCTCACAATCCAGTCGCTTCAACTCCCGTCGCCACTCTGGATGAAGACAATCCCCACTCCCGACGAGGTGAACACCTTTCTTACGAGCTTCGCCTGCTATCACAGACAACTCCATATTACGGGAAGTTGCCATCGAATACTTCGAATGGATGTGTAGATCCGAATTGATCTGCATAACAAAACAAGAAAACCTCGTAGAACTTAGCACTTTCGAACAAAAACCACCTACCCTCCCAGAGGAGAAGAAGTATCACCAAAAGACTTTCCGTTTTTCAAGTCCAGTCAAGACTCTAAAAAAATTCAATGGAAGCCGCTTTAACAGAACGAAACGACTTCCATTTCAGTATTTATCTTGTTATCAGTTTATCATACATCTTTTAGGCATCAGTCGCATCATCAGACGATGAATCATTAAATGTTATTCGACTGGCTTGAATCCCCCAGGATATTGGTTACCATCAGGGGTTGCAGCCCCTGCACTGGCCGGGTTTGTCACCACATAATCCTTGCTTACGCCATCGTACACCAGACGGATGACATCATAAAATACGTGCTTGGGTGTTGTGGAGGGTGAAGCCAAGCAAATGAATGGTATGCGAGTGCATGGTTTTTGATCTGATGACATGCCGTTAGCAGATGAATCCGTGTGGAGCGGAGTTGGATATACCGGCGACAGGATGTTCCGTATAACCGTATTTGTTCCAATGTTTTAAGTTGCTCTCCACATTTCATTCTGACTACAATAAGGTATTCACAAAAATAGTAGTATAAAAAAATTTACAATGCTCCGAGGGGGATTTGAACCCCCGTCGCAGGATTGAGAGCCCTGCATGATTGGCCGAGCTACACTATCGGAGCACAAATGCAAACACCATTTTAACCTCTTTCGCTGTTTATTAAAGTTTCGTTGAAAACCCCTTCACGATTATGTGCCTCACTGCTCAGAGGGGGGTTAAGGTTATAAGTAAGAAAAGTGTGATGTTTAATTGTCTATGGACGATGAGCAGATGGATGAGCTTAAAAAAGCTCTTGAAGAGAAGAATGTTAAGTTAAAGAGCGAAGCAAAGAAGGTTGAAGAGGATCAGAGGGACAGGTTTGCACACCTTCAGTGGGCAGTCCTCGAATAGACCTTTAAAGCCTTCCAGCGGGTGTTAAAGCTCAGAATATCTGAGGATAGGCTTGGTTAGGTGAGTTTGTGCTTTTTCTTTCTGGTGGTACTGGAACCCCAAAACTCCTTCAGGGTGTGAGGAAGTTCATGCCTGACGAGGATATTACTGTGATCGTCAATACTGCAGAGGATACTTGGGTTTCAGGAAATCTCGTCTGCCCTGACATCGATACCCTGTTGTATCTATTCTCAGGGCTTATCGATGATGATAGGTGGTGGGGTGTGAAGGGTGATACTTATCACACACACGATGCCCTCGCGGGATTCGGTTGCAGGGAGGGGATGATGATTGGTGATGTTGATCGTGCTACCCATGTGTTGCGGAGTAGCCTGCTTCGTGAGGGTAAGAGTTTAAGCGAGGCTATAGAGGTTCTTGGATTGCGGATGGGTGTTAGAGCCAGGGTGCTTCCGATGAGTAATGATCCTCTTGCCACTATGATTATGACCGATGTTGGTCTTATCCATTTTCAGGATTTCTGGGTTGTGAAGCGTGGGTCTCCGCGGGTTGATTGTGTTGTGATCGAAGGGATGGATCGCGCCAGTGCGACCGATGAGGTGGTGGATGCGATCAAGTCTTCCGATTCGGTTGTTATAGGCCCGAGCAATCCTGTGACAAGCATCGGTCCGATTTTGAGGTTGCGTGGTGTTAGGTCTCTTCTGCGCGAGAGGTTTGTTCTGGGTGTGAGCCCGATTGTTGGTTGTGAACCTGTTAGTGGTCCTGCGGGAAAGCTTCTCTCTTCTGAGGGTTACAGTGTTTCGAGTTGTGGTGTTGCAGAGTATTATGGTGATATTCTCGATCTCTTCGTGGTCGATTTGCGGGATGGGGCGTCTCCTGGTGAGTTTGATATTCCTGTGGTTGTGGCTGATACGCTGATGACGTCTGTTGATAAGAGTATGAAACTTGGGGAAATGATTATCCATGAACTCAATAAAAATATTTAAATATTTATATATAAATATGGCGATGGAAGTTGTGTATGAGCTACTATGATCTGGCAAACCACATCCAAGGCCCAATTTCGATCACATGGTGGTATGGCTGGCGATGAGAACTATACGCCACATTGGACGAACCCTCAGAGACGATAAAAAAAACAGAAACTTTTTAACCAGACCAAAAACTCTTTCCCAAACAGAAACCATCCACTATGAGATGATCCGAAAGTGAGAAAAGAATTCAGAGGACTCATAAGTGCCAGAGAGGCAAGAGAGATAATAGCAAAAATCCCACTTGAGACCAGAAACACAGAAGTCCCACTCGAAGAAGCCAGTGGAAGAATCCTTGCAGAAGATATCACAACCACAATCGACGTCCCGCCATTCGACCGTGCAAGCATGGACGGATACGCCCTCCAGGCAGAAGACACCTACCAAGCACGCGAAGACATCCCAGTAAAACTCCACGTGATCGATGCCGTGCACCCCGGCAGAATATCTGAAAGAGAGATTGAGAGCGGAGAGGCGATTGAGGTTGGAACAGGGGCTCCAATGCCAAAAGGCGCAGACGCTGTTGTGATGGTAGAAGATACAGAAGACGCTGCCGAGGACGACTTTGTAGCGATCAAAAAACCCGTTGCAATAAACGCGAACACCATGCACGCAGGAACAGATATGATGGTAGGAGAACGAGTGCTGAAGGCTGGTACGCGGCTCACACCACGTGAAATCGGAGTGCTTGCAGCAATAGGAAAGAGAGAAATCATGGTAAAAACACTTGTCGCAGGTGTAATCTCAACAGGAGACGAACTCACACCGCCAGGAGAACCACTCCCACAAGCACACATCTACGACACCAACACCTACACCATCAAAGCAGCCCTAACCGAATGCGGAGCAACACCAATAGTATATCCGATCACACCCGACAAACGTGAGCTGATGACGAAAGCCATCAGACGAGCGACAGACGAGTGCGATCTCGTGCTCACATCAGGAAGCACCTCAGCAGGGAGCAGCGACATCATCTACCAGATCATAGCAGACGAAGGAGACCTGAACTTCCACGGGATAAACATAAAGCCTGGAAAACCTGCAATGCTCGGAATCCTAAACAAAACACCCATAATCGGGCTTCCAGGCTATCCAACATCAGCCCTAACGATCTTCAACCAATTCATCGCAGAAAAGATCCAGACAAGCCTATCGCAGACCACAACCCCGAATACAACAACGGCACGGCTCGCAACAACGATTCGCACGAGCGGAAGAGAAGAACTGCTCCCAGTAATAATCGCACGAAAAAACGCCTATCCAGCAGACAAAGGCTCAGGCGCAATAACAACCCTCGCCCACGCAGACGGCTTCATCCACATACCACCCACAACCGAGATGGTCGACGCAGGGACACGCGTAGAAGTGCGACTATTCTCACAGATCGCCACACGAGACATACTCTTCATCGGCAGCCACTGCCCAGGAATCGACGTCGTGGAAGACCTGATACCCTACACCATGCGCATCATCAACACAGGCTCAACAGGAGGCATCATAGCCATCAGAAACAGACACGCAGACATTGCAGGCACACACCTCCTCGATTCCGACGGAAACTACAACGAAAAAGAGATCAAACGATACAAAATAAAAGATGCAGTCTTGATAAAAGGATATCTGCGCGAACAGGGGATAATCACAAATGATGAAAAGATCAAAGGCGTGAGAGACCTTGTCGGGAAAACCATAATGAACCGAAACAACGGCTCAGGCACCCGCACGCTAACAGACCTCCTGATACAAAAAGCAGCACTCGAAGACGGCACAAAACCTGAAGAAATAATAAAGAAGATAAAAGGCTACCACACACAGGCAAAGACCCACAGCGCCGTCGCATCAGCAGTAAAACTGGGGAGGGCAGATGCAGGATTCGGAATAAAACCAGCAGCAACCCACAACAACCTCCACTTCATCAAAGTAGCAGACGAGGAATACGACCTCCTCACAACCCGAGAGTTCATCAACACCCCAGAAGCAGGTTCGATCATCCAAACCCTAAAATCAAAAAAATTTAAAGAAACGCTGCCAGAAGGCATAACCACCTACAAGAGAAGCGGAGAAGCGATAGAACTATGATACCGATCGGTTTCAACCACCATTTGCTTCGGGTACGTACACCATTCCGCCGTCTGGCGTGTTGTATATCGTTCCGACTGTTCCTGCTATCTCGATTTCGGTCATTCCTTCTGTCACGTTCAAGGTCTTTATCTCTTTTCCCTCTTTTACGATGACTTGCATGTCGGGTTGTCCTGGGTTTTTGACGATTGTAACGTCTTGGGTTGGGTTAAGTAGGTCTGTTATCTGGTATGAGGATACGAGTGCGATTAGGAGGGCTACTGCGAAGATCATTGCAACGTCGAAGAGGTTTGCAACCCCACTCATCGGATCTTCATCAAACCGTCTCTTTCCTCTTTTCCGTCTCTTCATGTATTTCATCGTGCTCTTCACCTGTTAAAATCTCTGATATAAATTCCATATCGTCCATGTCACGATCATACCATCGTGTTCGGATCATTGCAATCGAGTAGGAGACTGCACCAACGAGAAGCCCGACAACAGTTGTTCCAAATGCAATTATTAGGTTTTCAGCGAGTGTTTCGATATCTCCATGGCTGAGTCCAATCAAGGCTGGTCCCATTGGGATCAGTGTTCCCATGAGCCCGAGCATCGGACCGATTCTTGCGATTAAGCGTGTCTTTTCGAGTCGCTTTGATATCAGGTACTCGACATCGTTCAGGTGTTTCTGGAGCTTTGCCTCGAAGTTCTTATCGTCCCGATTCATATCGTCGAGTTGCGTCAAGAATGCAGCGACAAACCTACCAGATACGATCTCTCCATCAAACTCAAAGACCCATCTCCCCGAGAATCGCATGTATGTCTCGTAGAGAAAAGAGCCTGTGTCAACAAGTATGAACGCTACAGACAGGAGCAGTGCGATGATCACGGGGTAGAGCAGGTACGCTGAGATATAGTATATCGATGACTGTAGCGTGGTAGATATGTCCATTACTTTCTCCTCGTAATCTTACCTGTGAATCGTGTATCTCTCCAGAAGCCATATGCCATAATGGAGATAGAAGCTGCTATAATGAAAATCAACGTATAAAGCTTGCCACTACTCATCCCACCCGCACTCATTGCTTCGTCTGTTGCTATGTTAACAAATAGGTTTCCAAGAGTTTTTCTGATCTTACCACCTATGCTTGAATCAGTTGTATTGATTGGAATTACCATTTCGCCTGCTTGATCGCCAGTTCCAGATCCATTGCCAGTACCATTTCCAGATCCTCCACTCCCACCTCCACCTCCAACGATTAGTTCTGGGAGCGGCTTCTGCACCTTCACAGTGATTGATCTTGTATTGTTAACCTCGTTTGATTCGCTAATCCTGTCATCGTAGTCTGCAAAGATCGTGAGTGTGTATTTCCCAGGACTGGTGGGCGTCCAGGTGAATTTTAGTTGTTTGGTCTCTATGAAATCGAGTCCTCTGATGTTACGTACCCCTATCTCTGCATCATCCGCGGCAAGTCTCACATTAAAGTTAGTGACATTTTTTCCAAGGTTAAGAATCTCTGCCTTGATCTGGCATGACTCGCCCACATAGGCACTGCTCGGTGCATCAAGACTTGTTACAGTGAGATCTGTGTCAGGCATCGGTTTCACTTCAACCCATGTCGTGTTTCTGTTGTTCGTAATGTCTCCTTCGTTCACGGTCTGTTCAGGGTCAACCGTTGCCTGAATGCTGTAGTTGCCTGGCTCCGCGGGAGTCCATTCAAACGAGACCGTCTCTATCTGCTGCGGGTTGAGAGATTCGATCGATCCTTCAAACACGTCTTCTTCCCACTTTCCTGTTTCCTTGCGCTTGCATGATAGGTTGATGCTGAACGTGCCAACGGCAGCGTCCCCCTCGTTCTTGACACTGACATTGATGATTGCATTTATCCCCTCGATTAGTGGGCTTGGGTCTGTGG
>Ga0180301_10003501_pt1 | contig 12242 bp, 15 predicted proteins | sample GuaBasSediGuay16_FD_121797 | JGI IMG/M metagenome (GOLD analysis project Ga0180301, IMG submission 121797) | Subseafloor sediment microbial communities from Guaymas Basin, Gulf of California, Mexico - Guay16, Core 4569-2, 12-15 cm | ecosystem: Environmental > Aquatic > Marine > Hydrothermal...
GTGCTTGTGGAAATATTATGGATGCGGATAAAAATGCCGCTCTTAATATTCTACACATCGGAGCATATGGTCTCGATGCCTTACAGCCGATTTCATAAAATACTATGAGAAAGGCAACTATCGCGTAAAACCCAAAACCCGCGAAGATGGCAAGATGCCAGAAGGCGAGTACATCGATGACGCCCAACTCGAAGTAATTGGTGAGGGTGTAACCATTGACGTTGAGCCAGATGGTGGCCCTATGTCCGATGTGCCAGCTACCCGTTACGGTGGCTAACAACAGTGTCAAGCTGACAAGTGGTTATTCCGTGTCGCTGAAGTAGGATTAAAATGCCAAGTTTTGAGTGGGAAACACCGCAGGATTTTTTTAATTTATTTATTTGGATGAAGAAAGGCATCCTTCAAAACTTATCAATTTTGGTGAGTTTTGTAAACCAGATAAAAATTGAAGTGTCCGTACTGTGGTAACGAGCATAGACCTATCTATACCGTATATACTAAACCCAAAAAAGACGGTACTACACGTCGAGGGAAGTATTGTACTAAATGCAAGAAAAAGTTTTTTACTATTGAAAAAGGATACCCTCGTTTAGGGTTAGAAGAATTAGAAACAAATTTCTAATATTTAACTGCTACATTTTCCTCGCCTTTAACATACTATATGTATCACAATTTCCTACATATGCCCCACATTTAGTAGTTAACCTCTTGATTTTCTTGACAAACTATCAATACTTTTTACAATATAGTAAATGGGGTGAAGTGTAATACTCTCCCTTCTTCCTTCTCCCTTTTTTTCTCTCTAACTCCTTTTTCTACGCTTGGCATGGAAAACATGCCAAGCGTAGTTTTAAAAATCTTTCCAAAGAGAGAAAATAGCATTTTGAGTTGAACTAACCTAGGTTCTTTAGTCAAGGGAAAACTAAAGGAAAAAGATGACAGAGGAAAGCAATCTTACAACAAGAGATTTTAGTGGTGGGTTTTTAACAGGTAGTAAATTAAAGCTCACAGACCAAAAGAATATCAATCTTACAGTTCCATATGGGTATCACAACAATATCAGGCGAATCTGGTACTACTACAAGAATGACCCCTTGTTCGGGTATCTGGTAGATAGAGAAGTTGACTTTGCTATAAGTAATATCTTTTGGGATATGCCCTGGTCTGGTGATACTAGATCTCTTTTGGAAAAGTTATGGGATAAAGTCAAAGACATTTCACCTAAACGAAAGGACAAAGAAGAAATCCAGGAAGAGAAAGTTTGGGAAGAATGGAGTAAGGTAGCCAACCAGAAAATTCCTAACGTTTTGGGTGGATTAAATGAATTTTTGAAATGGGTTGCTAAGAGCCTTTTACTTACTGGTATGGCAGCCTGCGAATGGAATTATGAAGAAGTACAAATAGGAAGGCGTGGATATCAATTACCCACCAAAATTGCAGTACATCCTTCGAGTTCAGTAAGGATTCAGAGATACAGCAATAAGTTTTTAGAAGAAGATTTTTACATATATATTCCTGTAATACTTAAACAGGAATGGGCATGGAAGCATGAGATAGTTGATAACTTTAACGATCCAAGTGAAGCAAAGGGATTTAACCTTCGGCATAAATGGCTGGAAACAGTTGGGCAAAAAGGCAAAGAAAACGCTTTTGTTTTAAGGTTTAATTGGTCTCCATCTGATCTTTCATCCCAAGAAATTGAATGGGAATACAGTAATCGAAGTGATTATGCCCAAGGTGTATCATCTTATATTTATCTTCAAAATGAATCGAATTCATATCCATTACCAATATTCAGAAGGTTGCTTCCTGCTCTTATGTTAAGAGAGCAGTTGTTTGCGTCTGATGCTTCGATTTTGGATGGAATTATAAATCTAATAACTATATTCAAGTATGGGACTGATGAGCATCCTGCAAATCCTTCCAAGAGGGATGAGGACGGTAAAGTTATTTCTGGTAAAGAGGGAGACCTCTATTGGTTAAAAAAGACAATAGAGAGTAGCCTTACCGGGAATGCCGTTAATCTTTATTTAGACCATAGAACTGAGGTTGGTACTCTTGAGAGAGACACATCAAGTCTTTTAAGTAATGAAAAATACCTACAATCAACGATAGAGATTCTGCAATTTTTTGGGATTTTTGGTTCAAATTGGACAGGTAGGACACGCTTTGAAGAAGTTAATGCGTCCAGTCAGGAAGAGAGAGTAAAGAACCTGAGAACGCATGTTTTGGGGTTAATGCATGTATTGATAGATCAGACGAAAAAGAAAAATTCTAGTTTGATAAGACGCCCCAATCCAGTATTTGCTCCTATCAACATTAGGCCAGTTCAGTGGTGGGAGTTAATGAGAGATTTAAGGAAGATGGGGCAAATAAGCAATGATGATTTGCTCAGGCAGGTAGGACTGAACCAAGATGCAGTAATATCAAGAATGGCCAGGGAGTTACAGAGTGGCATTAAGAGGATGCAGGATGAGGCTAGCCCTGTTCAGTTTACTCAGACAACCGTAAACCCAAAAACCGAAGAGAAAAAAGTGGAGGATTCAAAAAAGGATGGAAGACCAGAGCAAAGACTCAAAAAATAAGTCATTAGAGAGAAAGACAATTGAAGAAAAGTCTGAGAATGTACAAAAAGAGATTCAGCAGTTGCAAAGTAGAATGAAGCAATTGGATGAGCAAAAGCAAATTATTCAAAATCAGATTAATCAGATTATTACAGAAATGGTTAGGCTTGATGGTAAGCTAGCAGGGTTAAGGGAACTCTTGGGGTAGGAGTTGACATGCCTGAAAAAGTTGAGAAATGTGTAAAAGACAAACTGGCAGACTCTGGGTTTACGACTTATTATGACTCTCTTGTTAAAAAGAAGGGCAAAGAGTTTAAGAAAAAATTTCCCGACAAAAAATCTTTAGCATGGGCAATTTGCACCAAATCGGTAGAGGGGAATTATGAAACTATTGATGATATTGTAGAAGAATTAATAGGAGAAGACAAATTGGAATTTAATATAGAAGTTTTAAATATTGTTGGAACTGTTTCCCGGGACGAAAAAGCTGTTGAAGATTTCAAGGACATTAAACTTTTTTCCGAACTGAGTGGCAAGCCCAATAAAAAGCCAATTATATATGATTTGATGCCCATTGATACGATAAGTGAACATGAGGGGACAAAAGTATACTTCCCCCTGAAGGCAGTAAAAGGGGCACTGCAAACTGTCTTGATGACCCCTATCCATATAACAGGAGACAGGGAGCATCATTTCGAGGAAGATGGTACTGCTATTGCTATTGGTCATGTAGTTGCAACGAAAGTTAAAAAGATAAAAGGAACAAATTATTTGAGGATCGCAGGTTTCTTATATGACAAGGATTATCCAACGGAGATAGCAGAAATTGAGCGTTGGAAAAAAGAATTGGGAGCTAGTTTTGAAGTTTATCCCAAAAAGGTAAGCCAGTATGACAAGGGAGTTGTTTCAATAGACGAATTCGAGTTTTCTGGTTCGGCGATATTGAAGAAGACTGCTGCTGCTTACCCAACCGCACAGGTAGTTATGGCCTCTAAGAATGGCGATATGGCATATCTTGATCTTGAATATTTTGATAAGGCAAAGGAGTTGGGGACAGAAATTAAGGCAGACAGGGGGAGAATACAGGGAATGATACTGCCCAATAGCTTTCAGGAATTGAATAACTTGATCAGAGCAAAACTTCATGAGAACGACCCTAATTACGATTTAGATCTGGTAGCAACATTTACGGACTACATCATTTATCGCAACTATAAAGAGGGCAAATATTACAAAATGTCCTATAAGCATGAGGACAAGGAAATAACTTTTGGTAAGCCAGTTGAAGTAAAGATGAAATTTGTAAAAGCAGAGCTTAATACATTGGGGAAGTCTCTTCCTAAAGGAAAATCAATGACAGGAGGTGAAAAAGTAATGAATAAAATCTTAGGTATTGGTGCAGATTTCTGTGAGAGTTGTCAGCCGATTCTGGCATCTAAAGTTAAGGATGGCGACCTTGTTTTGGGGGAAGCCTTAAAGGACACTGAAGTTGTTAAGGATCTTGAAGGCAAGATTAAAGAACTGACCTCAGAGGCTGAAACATTGCGAACAGAAAATGCTACTCTTAAAGGTGAGAAAGAGGCTCTTGAGACTAAACTTCAGGCCGAAGAAGATGCTAGGCAAAAGGCTGAAACTGAAAAGGCAATCAGTGAGAAGTTTGATTCTCTGAAAGGTGAGTATCAGGAATCTGACCATGAAGAGTTGAGGAATGTAATCACCAGACAGGTAACTGGTTATAAAGACATTGAAGATGAGGTAGAGAGACTTAATCAGGCTACTAAGGATGGTGAGTTTTTAGTAAGCAAGAAGGGTGACTCTGGGTCAAAAGACAAGGATAACATCGTTATAGTAATGGGTGGAGCAGACGAGAAAGGAATAGCTCAGATAGTTGAGAAGATTAATCCTGAGAAAGAAACTATACTGTAGGACTTAATGTCCTGATATAAAGGAGCGAGGATAGTTAGTGTCATCCGCCAAGATTCTCTAACTATCCCCTAAACCACATTGCGATGAAACAACACGGCCTTTTTATTTTTTATCACCAATGGTCGTGTAAGTCAACAAAAAACGGAGGTGAAAATTAATGGTTACTAAAAATGTTGGAGCTACTCGGCTTGGTGGTGATCTTGCTGCATTTTATCCTATTCAGGGAAGGATAGAGAGACACGAAATCACCTTGCTGAATGACAGATACTTTTTTGGCTCAAAGAAATTTATGAGGCAGTTTACCTTGTTTACCTTAGAGCAAGGGAGCGGAAAGTATAACTACGTACCGTTTATCCCGCCTGCCACTATTACGGATGTTACGAACACGACAAATTTCGTTGCTGACATTCCCAATGACTACAGGGAGTTTTTCAAGGTTGGCGATACGGTTTGTGTTCTGGATGTAAGTGAAGGGACAGGAGTTAATACATTTGTAGATAAAACTTCGGACAGTGCTACTCCTGATTCTATGGTTGGTATTACCATTGATGCCATTTCAGCGGAAGATGGCGGAACTGGTGGGACCGGGTATACGAAAATAACCTGTACTGGAGAAGAAATGGGAAGTTCGTGGACAGCAGCGGCAGGTGACGTACTTGTACTTGCTAAGTATGCTATGAGCGACAGGCTGGTATTGGTTGAAGAGCCGTTCCTGTATACGGCAGATGATTCTGCTATTACGTTGAGTGCCATATTTGTGGCAGACCGAATAGATCAGAATTACATCTGGAATTCAACTTATGTAGACAAAACTAAACTCTATGGAAGAAATTTCTTCTTAGAGGATATTTATAAGGGCTAAACAGAGGAGGTGAAAATTAAATGGTTTACGAATGGTTCAGGAAAGAAATTTTTCAGAAGCCTGTCATGGATAGGATATTCGATACTGTTGAACCTGAGTTCAAGGATACGTTACTTAGAGACACTTTCTATCCCATACAGACTTTTGATTCCGATAAAGCTATAGCCTACATTGCGGAGAGATCATGGGGTAAAACTAAGCCGACTGAACTTGGTGCTCTTCCATCGTTCCTTAGCCTGCCTGGCGGGTGGTTCAAGGAATACTTTGTTGAGCATTGGGGTGAGGCTCACAGGTTTACCAATGTAGAGCTTCAGCAGATAAAAGACCCTACGAAACCTTACAACCCTGATGGTTCTGTGAATCTTTGGGGTCAAGCAATGATGTCTAAGGCTATGCAGATGCAGAAAGACAGATTAAGGCGTCTGCAAGAATACCTTGCTGCAAGATGTGTCTGTGCTGATGGTTTTACTATTGACGACAATGGTATTTACAGAACGTATTCTACAGGGATGCCTGATCATTACGTAGTTGATCTTTCTGGTTGTTCAAGCTCTACCCCGAAAGATGGTGGAGGTAATGACCTTGCTGTTAGAGATGGGTGGACATGTGCTGAGGATTGGGCTGATACTGCGTCTTCTGATCCGATAAACGACATTAACATGATGAAGCGATACATTGCTCAGTTTGGGCTTACGGTTACTGGCATGTATATGCGAAGAAAGGTAGGAGATTATATCAGTAAGTCTGAAACTGTTAGGGCATGGATCGAGAAGAATCCTAATATGTCTGCTGAGATGGCTACCGTAGGTTACATTGTAAAGGAAGCCATGAAATTGGATGGTGTAGGAGTAAATCTCTACGATGCTACCTACTCAGAGAGGGCAATAGTTACTGCTGATGTTGCGTCAGGAGATTCCACAGTAACTGTTGATAACGACAAATGGTTTGCTGATGGTGATGTAATCATCATAAGAGCTATGGACAACAATGCAAGCTCTTCTACCGTGATTAATACGGGAGCAGAGGAAGTGAATGTCGTTAATGGTACTCCTTCGAGCAATGTAATTACCCTGACTAATGCAACATCGAGAGCATACCCAAGGGGAAGTGCTGTGATAGTGCATAAACCCTATCTTGATGACAATGTAGTTATTTTCAAGACCAACCTTACTGGCAGAAATGTAATGGCTATTCTACCCTCTAATCCACATCCTGGTGAGCTTGTTGCAAGGATACATACCTGGAGTCAAGAGTATAAAGAGCCACCTAACTACCGAATTGAGGTGGGAACTTTCGCTAAGATGGGGCCGATAGACTTTGAGCCAGGCGGATATTTTAGGATGAAGGTCGCTACATAGATGTAGATCAATTCATTACCCCAGGGGGAAACATCCCCTTGGGTAATGGTTTTTAAAAGGAGAAATTCATGGAAATGGAGAAAGCGATTAGGTTTTTGATTGATTTTATTGGGTTTGTTCACGGACAGGCAGTGGATGCACCTACAGATCAGATGATTCGTTGGGCTGATATGAAGGCAAAACATCAGGGAAAGCAGATATGTTGTTACGTAGGAGATCCTGAAGATATTTTTACTGAAAAGCCTGAAAAAGAACCCGAAGAGGAGCCTGAGGAAGTTGAAGATGCTTCCCAAGAGGAAGTAGAGGATATTTCTCAAAAGGGAAAGACTGAAGAAGCTGAAAAACCGGATGAAAAAACCCTTATTGATATTGTAAGCATTAAGAAACCACCTAGAAAAGCACGTTCTAAATCCAAAAAATAACAAACCAAAATAGTCATCTCTGGGGTTGAAATTCCTCGCCGTGACTAAAAATACAAGTATCAGGAGGCAAAAAACATGAAAACATGGGATAAAATTTTAAAATTCATGACAAAGGGCACTGCCTATATAAAAACCAGGGTTGGGAATCTGGTAATTCAACCAGCAGGTGGTACTACAACTGTCAATTCAAACCTGACAGTTCAGAATGGCAAGACCCTTACAACTAATACAGTAGATATTAATGGAGGGGCAATAGATGGCACAAATATAGGTGCTTCCTCGGCTGGAACGGGTAAATTCACTACACTAGAAACAACTGATAACGTAACTATTGCTAGCGGGAAAGGGATATTGAGATCAAGATTAGCAGGAGAGAATCTTGCTTTTGGACAACCAGTAGTTCTTTTACCTGCTGACGTAGAAGACTTAATGAATAGTTATGCCGACCAAGCAGCTATTCAGGCAGTTTACGTTGATTCGGATGCATCCAACAAAATGGTAGACATTGAGACTACCAATTTTGCTACTGGATCACAAGCATTGAAATTACTTGCTGTTGCAACGGCCAATACAGGAGACAGTGTTGCAAAAACTATCTCATCTAAGGATTTCACTGGCTTAACAGTTCATCTGCTTATTCGGGCTAGTGCTACAGATGGAGATTGGGAATTCAGGCTTGGGACGGGTAATTTAACTACTGATTATTTCAAAAAAGCCTTGACTGTTTCAAGCACTAACACCTATGAGCATATCTCTTTTACGGTAGCAAGTATGACCGCTGCTGGAGGTTCGGAAGATATAACAGCCATTACTAGAGTAGGGTTTTATTGCGTAGATGATACTGGTGGCCCCAGTCTGCTTATTGATCGAATCTGGTATACTTCTGGAACTGATGATTATGTAGTAAAGAAAGCAGATGCAAGCAATTGGGATTTATTACCTGTTGATGGGATAGCTACTGCAACTATTACTAGCGGTTCAAGTGGAAATATTTGTGAAAGCGGAGAGTTGGCTGGATTTACAGGGTTAGTCCCTGGGGCTAAATACTATGTAAGTGACACAGCAGGTGAGCTTGTGGTTGCTGCTGTTGAGGCTACCAAGGATGTTTATGTTGGTCGAGCAATCTCGGAAACCATTCTATTGATTGAACCAAATGGGTCAGTAAGCTAGTAATTTATTCGTGGGGATACTTACTTGGTTTCTTCTAAAAATTTATCAACTGCTCTACGGATAAGTTCGGCAACTTTTAAACCAGTTTCTTTTGCATATTTACGCAAAGCTTCAATTTGTTTATCCGTTAGGTGGAAATTAACTCGTTTCATAATAAGTTTATTATACACACTAATTTAGGGAATGTCAAGAAAAAAATAAAAAAGGAGGATGCGCATTTCTCTGCCAGATGAATCAGGCAGTTCCCTGCGCATAATTTTCTTATGGCAGGTTCGTGCACGATAACAAGAAAAAAGACACGTATAGGTCATGCTCCTCACTGGTTTAATGCCGTAGAGGAAATTAAATGGGCCTGGACTTCCGATGCTAGTGGTAATTGCGATGCCCAGACTGATGACATAGTGGTTGGTAGAGCGGTTCTGTTAAAGACTATACCAGATGATACGGATGTTCCGAGCAATTTATACGATGTTACCATAACCGATGAGGATGGCATAGACATATTAGATGATGTAGGGGCTGAAAGAAGCGACTCTACACCAGAGATGGAAAATCCTGGTGCATCAACAATGGTAGAGCAGCCATTTATTAATCAAAAATTACAGCTTAACATCTCTAATGCTGGCAATGCAAAAAAGGGTGTAGTTAAGCTTTTGATAAGTGCTATTTAAAATGTCTACTGTAAAGCTCAGTGATCAAATCAGTGATCTTCGCCACAGAATAGGGGATACGGACAGTAGTAGCTATATTTATACTGCCAATGCCGATAACACCATAAATGATCTATATACCTATTTGGCTAAGGCTGTAGATGATTTCAATGAGGAATCTTCTCCTCAATACGAAATAAAAGGCACTTCGACAGACCAGTATTACAGTCCAGATCCAACGGATACAGATAGAAAATTACTCTATCTATATGCAGCTAAAAGGGTAATGCAAAATGAGTGGATAAAAGCTAGCAGGGTAGCAATGTCGTTTGGTAATACAGCAGGCAGGGAAAACTTTGTTGAGCTTGCAAAGGCATTGAAGTCGGTTTTAGATGACATAGAAGATGAAATAAGGGCTTTGTTGCCCGGATATGAAATTATTAAGGATTATGGGATTACGAAGTCTAGCTTTGCCGATAGAGGCAAAAAGATGGAATATGGTTATGTTTATTGTGAGTATTGTGGAAGACTGAAATCTGATTGTACCTGTGGGACTTATTAGGAGATGACTCTTTTAAACAGTTATCAAAAAACATACTTACAGAACTTCAGAAGCAACAGGAGGCAAACTCCGATACTTTTAGTTAAAGAGACTTTGACCGAATCTGGTGATATTTTTGGTGAGGGTGACAATTCGAGCACACAGGAGCTTACGAAGTCATGTGTTTTAGGAATCAAGCGAAATGAACACAAGACAGGAGAAGGTGGATTTTATACTGATGAATTCTATCAAATTGTACTATCTCTTGATGATTTAGATGACATACAGGCAAGTGGGGTTAATGTGTATTTTATACCATTGATTGAATGCGTAGAAGCAGAAAAGGATATCACCTATAACAGCAAATACTACAAAAAAGATGACATAAAACTGAAGCTTGAGGAATATCAAGTATTGCATGATACCAATGAACTTATAGTAAGGGCAAGGCAACTTTAAGAAAAAATGAGCATTGTGGAGAAATAATATGAGTGACAAAAATATACCACGCAGAAAAGTTGATAATGACCCAATAATAACCCCAACAACGGGGAGCGGAGCGATTTCAGCTACCTATAATCCAGGGGTAGCCTTTTATCTTGATCGTGTTACATTGCATTTGAGTTCTGCCCCTATTACTTCCGAGAATTTCACCATTACATTGAATGCCAAGGATGGCTCTGTATACGATACTATTTTGTTAAGTATAGACCTTAGCGCTAACTCTGTAACAGATTTGCTTTGGGGCCCCGGTGATGAGCCGTTACTATGTGAAGCAGGGGACGCTATTGATATAGCTTATGCGAACACGGATGGCAACACGTATGGTCTGAGGGTAGTTACCAGGTTAGCATAAGAAGGGGTTAAAAAGCATCCTGATTTGACGTTTAAAAGCTTAAAGAAGGAGGAAATCTAAACAATGCTCATCATAAATGGAAAAGAAGTTTTGAAAGATGCAACACTTATATCTCCAACTATCAGTGATATAACAGCCTCTGATGCTATAATTGATGCAACCTTGTCTGGTACACCGAAAATTTTCCTATTTAAGGACAACGACGGAGCTCAATTTTATATTAAGGCATATCCGACAAAATCGTAATCAGGGGTGTGTCAATACGAGAAAGTAGAATTTCGTGGTAACATCAACCAAGCTAAACATAAAACTAACTCCCTCTGGCCGGGCAAAACTACGAAGATTAGAGCAGGTTATTGAGGGATTTGCTGCTTCTTTATTGGAGAAAGGTATAGAAACTACCATTAAACCAGAAGTAGTTAAAAGAACTCCTAATCCTGATGAAGAAGCAAAGTTATTGTCCGTTGGTAAGATAGAAGGTGGCGGGAAGTATTCTGGTAAGGTTGCTGGCACACCTGAAGGTGATCGTTTTATGAAAGGAGGCAATTATATTCCTGTTCAACAAGCAGTTGCTAGAGATAAGGTGGTAGTTGAAAGGCATTCTAATAGGGTTGTAGGGAAGTTTGGCAACATAAGGGAAATCAATGTGAGGTCAGGGTTTAGGTGGAGAGTCGCTTCTGGTGATGTCAGGGGTACGTTGCCTTTTAATTTCAAATTAATTGAGTCGTTGGAGTATGGTGGCACATGGGAAGTTCGACCTAGAACACATCGTTATCTTGTACCTGAGCCAGGGATAAAGGCTGAAAGGATGCGAAAGACATTGCCTGCTATTCAAATGTTCAGAAAGGGTGCTGGGGCAGGATATGGTGGCTTGAAGGCTTATATAGAGAAGGGGATAAAATCAGTCACCAGCAGAATAAGCAAAAAACAATGGCACTGGTTCTAACAATCAACTCTTGGGAAAGTAATATCTTTAGAAGCATTCACAACTATCTTTCTAGGGTGAAATATACTAAGGGGGGCAACACCAAGAGATTGACAGGGTTCTACAGTGGGTTGAACTTTGGTATTGGGTTCCCTGATGACATTATAGCTCTTTCTCTCCCCCATATTGCCATAGTGAACAGCATGGTTAGCCCTTCTGAATTGGTAACTATTGGCAAAGAGTATTATTCAGAACCATATCTTTATTCTCTGTTTGGGTTTGCTGGAGGAGAGGGATCTCACGGTCTTAATGAACTGCAAAAGTTTGACTTAAGAAACGATGTTAAAGAGTTGTTCAGTCGCGATGTTGTTATTATCATTTATGATTATTCGACCGACACATCTCTTGGAACGATAAGTAACGATCCTAGATTAACTTTAACAGAAAGTCAGTTGACTGGTTATTTACCACCGATAAAACATAATAATACATATTTTCCTATAATTAACGAGGTAGCTGCGGATGGCAATTTTACCGATCCTGGTTCATTATCTGCTGGTACAGTGGAGTGGTCCTTGGCGACCAGCAATCTAAACTTTTCCTCTGCTGATTTAACCAGTTATTCGGGCCAGACCATTTATGAACATCTCAGGAGTAACTCAGTAAAGTGTAAGAATCTCAGGGCGGAGGATGTTTCCAGGGGTGAAACAGAAAACGAGAAGCACAGGTTTTTAATAACTTTTACTGTTGAACTTTTAAAAGTTTAGGGGGGTGTTGAAAATGTACGAAACAATAGCGATTGTGATTTCAGGAATTTTGGCGGTGTTATCTATGTTTTTAGGAGCGAAGTATAAATCTAAAGGCAAAATATGCAAAAAATTTAATAATAAACTGCAACGGTGGGCATACCGGGATGTTCTTGGAAAACTTGCCATGTTATGTGAGGAGGCTGGAATTTTGTTTAAGAA
>Ga0180301_10003502_pt1 | contig 12240 bp, 10 predicted proteins | sample GuaBasSediGuay16_FD_121797 | JGI IMG/M metagenome (GOLD analysis project Ga0180301, IMG submission 121797) | Subseafloor sediment microbial communities from Guaymas Basin, Gulf of California, Mexico - Guay16, Core 4569-2, 12-15 cm | ecosystem: Environmental > Aquatic > Marine > Hydrothermal...
ACTTACTACTATTAATTATGTCGTTTAAGCTATTATAGGCTTTTAAAACCTTAGCACCATACCTTGTCATGTGGTATCTTTTCCTACGATTCACTAAAACTTCCTTAATGAGCTTTCTCTTTACCATGAAGTTAACGTATTTTTGAACCTGTCTATAGTTCAAATTTGATTCTCTAAGTATTTGGGAAATAGAAGCGCCTGATGCACATGTTTTAAGAATATCCATTACGATTTCTAAACTACTCCTCCGGCATCCTTTATAAGATGTCATATTTAAACAAAACCGCTACTTTTAGGTAAACTTACTGTCACAGTATTATTAAACGTTCCTATATAGCATTACTGTTTCTACAAGAACAAACCCATTTTTAAACTTTGCCTCAATAATAGAACCAAATAAGGTTTATTTGTCGCGCAAAAATTTACTGTTAATAGGTTATCGGAGGTGTTATTCGAAAAACTCGTTACAAGCCATGTAGGCAGTTTTCCCCTAACACATAGCTGGGATAATGTTAAGAAAATATTTAAAGAACTTATCAATTTAGGCATAGATATTCCACCATATCCTCAAATGAGAAGTTTCATAGACATATATCTTGAACCATTAGCTAAAGCCGGAATAATTTCCCTGAAGGGTTCAAGATACTTTGCCGATGAAAAAATTCTCCGCGACACTAAGCCTCCTACCGCTGAAATCCCTGAAGCAAAAATAGTCTCTGAAATCTCAGAGAAAATGGGGTTTAAGGGTATTCTTAGAGCACCCATAACTGGGCCATTCACTCTATCTTCAAGAATATATTTTTCCGAAAGTGCAAGCCTTTCTGCAACAGCTATGGCTAAAAAAGATCTCGTACTAAACTTTTTCACAGAATATGTTAGGTCTTTTGTGAAACAAATGGTTAATTTAGGCTATAAATTCATCGTCATAGATGAGCCTATGCTTGCAAACATTATTGGACGAAGAATAATATTGTATGGATATAGAGCTGAAGACATAGTAGAAGTTTATTCAAAAATTCTCGAACCAGCCAAGCTTAAAGGTGTAATTAGGGGAACACATGTTTGCGGAAGACTCCCTAAGAGGCTCCCGGAAATACTTGCTGAAGTTGATGTTTTAGATGTTTTAAACCATGAATTTAAGGATTCTCCAGAGAACTTCGAGGTTTTCACCAAAGACTTGCTTGAAAAACACGATAAAATACTTAGCCCAGGAATAGTTAGCTCTAAAAGGCTTAAGGTTGAAAGTTTCGAGGAAACATACTCGTTACTCTCAAGAATCCTTAATAAGTTTGGTGAGAGAGTAAATATTATTTCAGCAGATTGCGGTTTCGGGGCTCTTAGGACAGGAGAAGTTACAGAAGAGGAAGCCTATGAAATAGCTAAGAAAAAGCTTGAACTAATAGTTAAAGTTGTTAGAAAAGCTAATGAGGAGTTTAAAGGGTAAAATGGTAAAGGTAACTGTTAAGCCTCAGAATGTATCAGTAGATGTTAGTAGGGGAACATTGCTAATTGAAGCTATAAGAAAAGCTATTCCATGGTTTCCATCTCCATGCGGAGGTTTAGGTATTTGTGGTAAATGCAAAGTCAGAATAATTAAGGGGGAACTTAGTAAACCTACATCAAATGAGAAATTACTAAACATCTTACATGAAGGATTTAGATTAGCTTGCCAAACAACGGTGCTTGATGACACTATTGTTGAAATACCTTATAGAGAACCTATAGCTTTCCCAACAATTTCGACTATTGAAATTAAAGTTCCTGTTAAACCATGGGTTTCCTGGAGGACCTTTGAAACCTCAAAATATTCTAAACCATTCGACAAGATTGTTCTTGAAGAAGTTGGTGCTAAGTATTTAAGCTATATCGCAGCAAGGGAGTTAGTTAACGTAAAATTAAATGGTAAAGCCACCATTATGGCTTATGGAGAAGCAGTCTATAGAGTTGATACATATCATTATGAACCTTTAGGCCTAGCTGTTGACATTGGAACAACAAAAATAGCCGGATACCTTATTGATTTAAATACAGGCACTACTTTAAATGAAGGATTCACGCTAAATCCCCAACTAAAATACGGTGACGATATTGTTTCTAGAATGACCGTAGCCCTAATGGATAAGAGGAAGCTTTATGATATGAGAAACATTACTTTAAAATCAATTGAGGATTTGGCTAAGAAGCTGGCTTTAGAAGTGAAGAAACCTGTTACAAACATTACTGCTATATCTATTGTTGGAAACACTGCAATGCATCATATTCTTCTGGGGCTAGACTTAAGTGATATAGCATTTGCCCCCTATATTCCAAAAGAATCATCTCCAATAATCGAGTATGGAGGTAACTTAGGATTTAAAATCCTAAAAAGAACCATGGTCTACATAGCTCCTGTTATTTCAGGATATGTTGGTGGAGATGCTGTTGCAACATTATTGACAATTCATTATTTAAACCCTAAACTACCCTCCTTAGTCATTGATGTAGGTACGAATGCTGAAATAGGCTTGTTTTTAAAGGAGAAAATTGTTGTTGCTAGCGCGCCAGCGGGACCAGCAATCGAGGGTCATGTTACTTCAGGTTTAAAGGGGGTTCAGGGAGCAATATATGATGTTGAAGCTGAGAAAGTAGGCGATAATGTTAGGTTCAACATTAAAGTTCTCGGTGGAACGGAGCCTTCAGGAATTAGTGGAAGTGGTGCAGTAAGTATCGTATCTGAACTTTTAAGAATAGGGGTAATTACGGCTACAGGCAAGCTTAAAATAGGAAATTATGATGAAAGAGGTGTAAGGTATGTTAAGATAGCTGATTCTAAGGAGCCCATAGTATTTACCCAAACTGACATTAGGGAGATTCAGAAAGCTAAGTCAGCAATTCAAACTACATGGCAATTAATGCTTGAGGATGAAGGTCTATCCGAAGATTATTTAGAATCTGTTTTCATAGCCGGAACTTTTGGTTCGTATCTAAAACCCATACATGCCCAAAGGATAGGTCTCATACCTAAAGTGAATTTAGATAAGGTATTCATTATCGGTAATGCTGCCGGAGCCGGAGCTAAGTTAATGTTGATAAAGGGGGAGGCTAGAAGGAAAGGTGAGGAAATAGCTCTTAAGGCTGAACACAGAGTTTACGCTTCTACTGATAGATTTAGAAAGTTATGGATTAAAAATTTAAACTTCAAATAGAAACTACCGACTAAGCTTAGGAGAGGTGTTTACGTGAAGTGTTATTCTCAAGGGAACCTTTAAGACCATTTAGATTCAAGGTTACTCAGAAAACGTTTAAAATAGGAAGTGTTGTTTTTGGAGGAGAGCCTGGAGAAAGACCTACTGTTCTTGTGGGTAGCATTTTCTACCTTGGAGACAAACTTGTTATAAATCATGATGAAGGAGTTTTCGATAAGGAGAAAACGAAGGAAGCAATAAAATATGCTGAAGAGGTAGCTGAGAAGTACTCTTTACCCTTAGCTATAGACTTGGTTGCTTACTCCGAAAAAGCTATGGAAAACTATGTTCCATTTGTAGCTGAAGTAACGGAGGCACCGATATTTTTAGATGGTGTTGAGGAGAAAGCTAGGATCGCCGCTTACAAAATATCTCACGAAATAGGCATTACTGAAAGGGTTATTGGAAACGCAATATATACTCACTCAAAAGAGAACGAACTAAACGCCTTAAAAGAGTATAAAATAAGGAACGTAGTACTTATGGCATTTGATGTAGCAAACCCTATGAAAAGCATGATGCCTAAGGATAGATTAGAAATTCTGAAAAACCAGCTCATACCTAAAGCTGAGGAAGCACAAGTAGAACAGCCTCTTGTCGATGTAGTAGTTCTGGATCCAGCTTCAATAGCTATTAGTGCAGCATCGGTTTTGAAAATAAAGGAGGAAACAGGGTTACCAGTAGGTTGCGCACCAGCTAACGCCCTAGGTCCTATTACTAAAGCAGCATTTGGTGTCGAAGGTATGAGCGGAATACATGGTGGAACGGCAGTTTTTCTTCAAATGTTTGGAACTGACTTCATATTTTACGGACCAATAAGAAGAATAAAGTATGTGGCGCCAGCAGTTGCAGTAGCTGATGCTTACCTAGCTTATCTAGCGAAGTTCGAAGGGAAAAGGCCTCCTAAGAAGCATCCATTCAATACATTACTTAGGAAGCTTCAGAGAATGTTTACGGGAATTGAAGTATGGCAGCCAAAATAAATTATGAGAGAGTAGAAGTCCTAAGTGAACTGATAGGTAAATTAGGATTAAAGACAATCTACTTTATCGAAGAGAAAGATAAACAGTTAGAAGCTATGAGGAATCTTTATGCTAAAACTGGGCATGTAGGTTATGTTTGTTTATTAGCTGTTTCAAATGCTCTAATAAGCTATAGGCTTTCGGTGAAAGGAGAAGAGTACTGGTTAACATTTTCTAAAGAACTTTCTAAAACAAAACCTTCATTAAATTATGCCTTAGAAAACATGGTTAAATTTCTTAGAAAGCACAGATTAAATGTTATTAATTTGGAACAGAAAATCAATAGGTTAAGAAGGCTTTATTCATCAAACATAGTGCATAAAATCTTTAATAACCCTGAAGCCTATGCGAGAAACATAGTTAAACTTTGGAAGGATATAAGTGAAGCACTTCATACTGACCCTAAATCTAAGACCATAGTTTTCTCTATTAAAATGTTTTACTATGCGTACTATGCTTCAACAGATATTCGCATAAGATTGCCCATGGAAATACCTATACCTGTTGACTTCAGAGTTTCAATAATAAGTTTAACTTCAGGGTTATTACAATTTAAGCGCTCTATGATGTTCTCAGATAAAGTAAAACTACTTCTTAGTAAATATGGTGATGCTGTAAGAGAAGCCTGGAATAAAGTAAGTGAAAGAGCAAAAGTTCCTCCCTTAAACCTTGACGCCCTAATTTGGGTTTTTGGAAGAAACGTCACTCTTCAATGTTCTAGAGAGAATATTGTACGTAAAACATTCGAATACTTACGAGAACTCTTCGATAGAGAACCTGACACATTAATGAAGAAACTTGTTTATGAGTTCTTCAAATACTGCTAATTGAAGAGAATATTACATCTAGTAATATTTTTCATTACGCTAAACTATACTATGTAATGTTATCATCAATATTTAAAAGCCCCTCACAGCCCATATACGTTAAAAGGCTAATGGTGTATTGGTTATGGTAGTGCCGGGGATTAAGTGCCAACCCATACCTCCATGTCCTAAGAGAATGCTTAATGGTCCATGTGGTGGTGTTAGAGAAGGCTATACATGTGAGGTTGATGGTAGAAGATGTGTATGGATTGATGCCTTTATAGAGGCTAAAAGAAGGGGTAATCTTAAGCCATTCACTGAAGTACTTCTTGACGCTAATTTTAAAGTTAGAGATTATAAGCCAAAAACAAGAGAACCAAAAAGTAAGGTCATGAAACTCCTTTTAGAAAGAAAATATATTTTAGCTTTTGAAGTTGAAACCGGAAGAAACATTGACTTAACAAGGTTTAAAGAACTTTCACGAGAACTTTCACCATATTATGATACTTTAACATTTACAGACAATCCTGTGGGAAGCATAGAAATAGACCCTTTAGTTCCTGCAATAATTTCTCAAAACAATGGTGTTGAATCGATACTTCATGTTACATGTAAGAATAGAGATAGAGTTGCTTTAACATCCTACCTTATGGCAGCAGCTGCCGCAGGAATTAGAAACATAATAGCTGTTACAGGAGATTGGCCCTTCCTATCAGGAGCTAAATACATGTTTCCATCATTCGATTTAGATGCTGTAAGACTAATTTACTTAGCAAGACTTATGACGGATCTTCATGTTGATTTCTCAGGTAGAAGAATTGGAGGTAATCCTTTCTTCCATGTTTTTACAGCGTTTAATCCACATTTTGCACCTTTAGAGCTGGAAGCGCTTAAGTTAATTAAGAAGATTAAAGCTGGAGCTGAGGCTGTATTTTCACAACCAATATATTCAGTATCAACTTGGAGGAAAGTTAAGAAGTATTTTAAAGAGTATGGTATTGAAGTGCCTGTGGTTGTAGGGCTAATGCCCGTTAAATCTATTAAAATGGCTAAGGTTCTAATGAGAGAGTTAGGAATCTATATACCGGAGGAATATGTTAGGTTCTTAAATGGCAGTAAGAGTTATGAGGAAATATACAGTTTTAATATTGAGTATTTTAGAAAGCTTGCTGAAAACCTTATGGCAGAACATGATGGTATCAGCGGATTTCATGTGTTAACATTTGGAGATTTAAAGCTTGCAAGCGAGCTAGGTAGGTATTTAAGGAAATTAAGATAGTAACAATGTGATTTCATAATCTAGCTTCTCAAGAAACTGATATAGTTTTTCAAACGGTATTCTAGCCCCTGCAGCTAATGGATGACCTCCACCGGATCCTTCAAATTCTAAAGCTATTCTTCTTAATAATATGTTTAAGTTTATTCGCTTATCAGAGCATCTAATACTTAGAATCGCTATGTTCCTTTTAATTTCAACAGCCACACCTACAGGCTTTCCTAAATAGGCTTTAACATAAGTTGCTGCCCTAGTTAAACTACCTTTAGGGTTAATAACGTATGCTACATTTTTTAATGCCTTAGCTTGCTTCTTAATATCTAACCTCATTTCTTCCTCGCTAACTGATTCCATAAGAGCTCTCACAATAAGCTCGCTCATTTCGCTAGGAAGTCTATTTTCAGAAAGATGTTTTACTACCCTTCTTTTAAATTCATAGAGCTTTCGTGCACCCTCTAAGCCTTGGCTTAGAACTCCAGCTTCGAAATATATTGCTCTCTTATCCCAGTTTTCTAAAGTCTTTTTAACCCATGGTGTTTCATCAAGATAGTCCGATATAGCCCCATATATTGCAACCCTGCTCATATCCTCGTCAAGGATGTCTTCAAAAAACTTAAATGTTAACTCCGAGGTCGAAACTTTCTCATCATGGACTATGTTCATAGGGAATTCTTTAAGCCTAACACTTAAAGGTTCGGGATGATGATCAATATATGTTATCTTAATGCCTTTCTTAGATAAATATCCTATGAGCTTTAATAGGTCATCTAAATGTTTTTCGCTCAACGCTACATCAAGTATGAAAACTTTATTTTCATGTTTGACATTGTGAAGAAGATCTTCGTAAAGCCCTACAGGGTGTGTGAAAAATACTTTCCCATTACCTTTAAGTGTAGCTAGTGTTAATGCTGCTGAAACTATGCCATCAGCATCTCCATGGGCGAAAATTATTGCTGACAAAATAACCAACCTACATTATAGCAATATGTTGTTAAGCGGTTTATAAGTTATTTCGGAATGGAACATTTGAAATTATGCTTAAATACCACTAGGATCTATCGTTTGGATAGGGTGTACAAACGGTGTCTCCGATAAAAGCTAATTTAGCTATCATAATTGCTGCCTTAGTGTTGGGGCTAATATTAGGGGCAAGTTTAACGTACTTTGCGGTACCATTAAAGGAAGGAACGACAACAACGCTAACTACTACGATAACTCTAAAACAAACCCCATCAACGATCATTAAAACTAAAACAGTTCTTGCAACAACAACCATTAAGCCAGAATATCCCATTACAATCGTTGATGCCTTAGGCAGAATTGTTGTAATTAAAGAGGAACCCAAAAGGATAGTAACTTTATCTCCAGCTATAACAGAGGATGTTTTTGCCTTAGGTTTAGGTAAATATGTTGTAGGTGTTGATAGTTTTTCAAACTATCCGCCAGAGGTTGTTAAGTTAAAGAAGGAGGGAAGAATAGCTGATGTAGGAGGGTATTGGCAGCCTGATTTAGAGAAAATTGTTGAATTAAACCCTGACTTAATACTCGCAGATGCTGGTGCTCATGCCAAACTTCGTGAAAAATTCATGGAGCTGGGATTAACTGTGGTTTATATTAAGGGTGGTTCAGCAAGTTCATTAGAGGATATACTGTCGGATTTAGGCTTAATAGCTCAAATATTTCATGTAGAGGAGAAGGCTGAAGAAGTTTCTAAGGAATTACTAGCACAAATACAAGATGTAGAAGAGAAGTTAGCTAGAGCTAATGCAACTAAGGCTAAGGTCCTAGTGCTTCTAGGTCCACCATCATGGGGTTACTGGAGTGCTGGTTCCGGAACATTCATTAATTACGTTATAAATGTTGCCGGAGGAGTGAATATCGCTGCAAAATATCATGGATGGGTTAAGCTAAGCTTAGAGGATATAGTTTCCGAAAACCCCGATGTAATAATTGTTTCCCTTATGGCTTCATCTGAGGAAGCTAAGAAAGTAATCGAAAACATAATGTCCTCGGAACTTGCCAGCACTAATGCTGTGAAAAAGGGAAATGTGTTTGTTCTGATAAACGAGGCAAACGATGTACTTATGAGGCCTGGTCCGCGAATCGTTGAAGCATCTAAGATCATGGCACAAATACTTCACAGTGAAGTTTTCGGTGAAATTTCGAGAAACGACGTTATTAAGCTAAGCCCTACGCTCTCTCATAACACTTACGTCGGTGAAAGTATAGCTATCGCATAGGGTTTAAAGCACAATGTATAACCTTAAGCATTATTTTAAATCGAAGAAGAAGAAATTTTTTATTACACTCTCTCTTTTAATTATTTCTCTAGTATTTACACTAATTATTTCATTAAGTGTAGGTTCTCTAAGTATAAGTATTGATAAAGTATTCTTAGCACTAACAGGTTCCTTACAAGATAAAAGGCTGTCTCACATAATTTTAGATATAAGGCTCTCGAGAACTTTAGCGTCAATCTTTATTGGAGCGTCTTTAGCTGTTTCAGGAGTTTTGATTCAGAGCGTCACTAGAAATGCCTTGGCCGAACCGTTTTTATTAGGGCTATCTTCTGGGGCATTAGCCTTTATGGCTTTAGCCGTACTTATTATTCCATCAGCTATTTTATCAATACACTATATGTCAGCTATTGCTTTCATAGGAGCTTTAGCGGCTTTTGCCCTCACGTTAATGCTTAGCGAAGCTGTGGGAGGATCAGCTACGAGCCTTATACTTGCAGGTATTGCTGTAACTTCGGGGTTTTCGGGAATTTCTAGTTTATTAGCCTTCATAGTTCAGGCGAAACTTAACAGACCATTTCTAATTCTTCTCTTAGGGAGTTTAGCTCAAATCTTAAAAGCACAAGTAATAATGTTAGCTTCAGTTTTCACGGTAGGGTTTATTGCTTCCATAGCTCTAGCTAAGAGATTGAATGCGATAATGTTTGGTGATGAACAATCGCTTCAGTTAGGATATAATCCCAGAACAACAAGGCTTATTTCGTCCCTTCTTGCAGCATTACTTACAAGCGTTAGCGTAGCGGTAGCTGGGATAATAGGCTTTATAGGGTTAGTGGTACCTCATATAGCTAGGTTACTGATAGGGAACGATAATAGATTCGTAATTCCGCTTTCAGCGCTCCTAGGCTCAATAGTACTTTGCCTCTCAGATATTTCTGTAAGGTTAGCTTCTGAAGGTTTAGCTATAGGTGAAATACCTGTTGGAGCAGTAACTAGCGCATTAGGAGCTCCATTTTTTGCCTACCTATTAATGGCTAAGGTGAAATCCTAAATGTTCTGCATTAAGGTAGAGGGACTTGCTTTTAAATATAAGGGAGGATTTGGGCTTGGAAAGGTGAGTTTGAGATTTTGCGAATCGGAAATTACAGCAATATTGGGTCCTAACGGTGCTGGTAAGACTACTTTTCTTAAATGCCTAGCTAGAATTCTTAAACCCTTAGAAGGCGTTGTGTACATTGGCAATAAGGAACTATGGAGTTTAAGTTTGAATGAAGTAGCAAAAAGCATCGGTTTTTCAGAAGTAGAAGTACCTCAAGGATTCAATGTTAAAGTAGTAGACTTCATATCTACAAGTAGGTATCCTCACATGAGAACTTTTTGGGAAACCGAGAATGATGTGAAACAAATTATTGAGTCTATTAAGAGACTGAAGCTGGAAAGCTTATCTCAGAGAAAATTAGAGGAATTAAGCAGTGGAGAATTCCAAAGAGTAATCATAGCTAAAATCCTAGCTAAAAACCCCAAGATACTTCTTTTAGACGAGCCAACACTTCACTTGGACATAAAATATCAATTAGAAATTCTAAAGACTATAAGTGAAATAACCAAGGAGAAAAAATTAGTAACAATAATTACCCTTCACGATTTAAAATTAGCCTCACTATTTGCCGATAAAGTGGTTCTTTTAAAAAATGGCAAAGTAGTAGCTTTTGGCAAACCAAATGAAGTATTAACTCCGGAGAACATAGAAAGAGTTTACGAGGTAAAAGTAAAAGTTATAAGAGATAAGGAGGCAGGTATGATAATTACGCCCTTAATTAAATAATCTTAGCTCCTATAAATGAAAGCTTAATGCTATTTAGCTTATTGAATTCTAAGAGTGCATCTTTAACCTTGTCTTTCTTAATCAAATTGCTTATAATTATTAGGCGTTCATAATCGTCAACAGTGAAGTCATCCACCCTATACATTATAGCTGAGCACGTTGTAGTTATTACAGCGCTTATTAATCCCTGATTTGAGAAAATATCTAACGAAGAGATTATGTCCTTATGTGAGAAGAAGCAATGAGGAGAAGGATGAGTATGCGCCATAACATACGCTTTTATGAAAGGAATTCTAACCTTGTCTATTTCTCCTTCAAGAAGAACACCTACTTTCTTAGGAATTATTAGTAGCATATACTCTACGTGTTTCATGTCAGTTACTCTAGCTTTATCCTTAAGTAACGGTATGACATTGTTTATGAAAACTTCAAGAGCGCGTTCATACATGCTTCTCCATAATATTGCATGATGTGGTTCGTTTGAGAAAAACGATATTTTCAATCCCTCCTTAGGTGGAGGGAGTCTTCTATTTTTGAGAGCTTGAGGTATGTGGACAGTAACTTGTCCGTCGTTCCAGCTATGGTATTCGTAAAAATCTTCGCTAATGTAAAATGTGTTTAAACCATGTATTTCCATAAGATCCTCGCAAAATGATATTACATTTCCAGCTATGGCTAACCATTTTATACTCTTATTTTCAACTATGAAATTTTCCTTCTTCATGCATTATCCATCTTCATAAGGATTCTAGATATAGCTTCTTTATCTCCTCTCTTGTCGGAACCTTTGGATTATTATAGACTAATGGTCTCATGTAGTCAAGCACGTCGTCTACAAACTTGTCGATGTCCTTCTCTGAGACACCAAAATCGCTAAGTCTAACGTTTAAACCTATACTGTTTCTTAGCTTAAGTATATAATCATATACTGACATTGCTATGTATCTTTGAGGCATTGTTGTAACTTTTAATCCCATTACCTCGGCTATTTCTACAAAATCTTCTATTGCTGCGTCTAGTGTGAACTTAAGCCATGCTGGTAGAAGCGCCGCTAACCCCATACCGTGGTGTACTTTCTCGTAATGCGCGCTTATGGGGTGTTCCATAGCGTGGCAAAGAGCTGTTCTAGACTGATCTATAGCTAAGCCTGCCATCATGCTCGCCCATAGGAGCCTTGTTCTCGCTTGAATGTTTATTCCTCTCTTAACTACTACTTCAATGTTTCCTACAATGTTCCTTATGGCTTCGGCCGCGAACATTCTGGCTAACCTATTCGTTCTTCTACTAACATATGATTCGAGAGCGTGAGCTAAAGCGTCAAAAGCTGTAGCAGCAGATAGTGTTGGTGGTAGTGTAAGTGTTGTTTCGGGATCTAGAATGGCAACTTTAGGATAAATGAGTTTGCTAACAATAGAAACTTTCGCTTTTCTTTCGACATCAGTTATTACAGCATATTTGTTGACTTCGCTCCCTGTACCGTGTGTTGTAGGTATTGCAACTATAGGGTAAACTTCTGAAAACTCTTTCTTACCTCTTAAGTAATCAGTAAGTTTTCCTCCGGAAGCCAATGTTGCTGCTACAGCTTTTGCTGAATCAATTGCGCTACCTCCACCTAATCCTATGAAAAGGTCGCAACCGTTCTTCTCAGCGAAGGCAATGGCTCTTTCTACTTCATCTGATCTAGGGTTTGATGAGATGTCTGTGAACATGCAGTATTTAAGCCCTGCTTTTTCTAAGCTTACACGCAAAGTACTATAGTATCCGTACTTTATCATTGAGCCTCCACGAGTCATTATAACCATGGCTTTAGCTCCGAGATTATCAATATGCTCATGGACTTTCGATAGAGA
>Ga0180301_10003503_pt1 | contig 12239 bp, 12 predicted proteins | sample GuaBasSediGuay16_FD_121797 | JGI IMG/M metagenome (GOLD analysis project Ga0180301, IMG submission 121797) | Subseafloor sediment microbial communities from Guaymas Basin, Gulf of California, Mexico - Guay16, Core 4569-2, 12-15 cm | ecosystem: Environmental > Aquatic > Marine > Hydrothermal...
CTTAAGCGACGAGGAATTCCAAGACCTAGTCAGAAAAAGGCTCCTCGGAAACGCAAACACGGACTGCGGAACACAGAAGGTCGTAAGTCTTAGTGAGCTCGAAAAATACTTGGAAAACGGATGGGAATACGTGGCAACACTACCAAACCAAAAAGTAATAGTGAAACTGCAAAGATAATTCTAATCTCCGTCTCAGCCTCACAAGACCTCTGTCCACACATGTATGGATTTTTGCTTATTCTCGTGAATTTTCTTTTTACAGCTTGGGTTTATCGAAATTTTAATCCATTAAACCTATATGTGCGAGTTTCTCGGGTAATCTCTCCAAACTTTGGAAAAACGTATCTGTTTTGTCTCGATTCAGAAAGTTAAAAAGTCTTCTGAGCATCTTTCTTCAAAGATGCGCACAATCTATTTTCAACTCATACTAGAAACTTCCATTGGGTTTTCTACTTATTGCTATTGTATAAATAAAACATTCCGGAGGAATTCTTGCTACCTTCAAAACATTTGTATTAAAGAGGAAAAAGACTAAGTTTAAACGCTTTGCCTTAACTTGCTTCGAAAGCCGTAAGATTTTTTCATAATTTATGTTGAAAATTATTATATATACGTATTAATTAGTGTAAAGACGTATGAATGCAGTCTTTCATATGAGACGTGTTTATGAAGAACTGCTCGTTGGGAGAGTAAAAAATGAATCAAGAAATATCACCTAACAAAGCGCTTAGAGCGTCACGGATCGGAACTTTTGCAGCGCTTTATGCTATTACAAGTCTTGTTCCTATAAGCATGTTTATCGGTGCACCAAGCTTTCTTGCCCTAAACCTTATAATAACTCCAGCTATAGCTCTCCTGTTACCTCCGCTAGAAGCCTTTTTTGCTTCACTTTTCGGAGGAGTTATTGCCCTCTACATATCATCTTCACAGGCAATATTTGGTCCATACACAATCTTGTTGCCAGTCGCTGGGGCAACTTTTGGAAGTTTAACATGTTATAAAGCAAAAATTGGTGCGTTAATAACATCGACCTTTCTAATAATCACTATTACGGCATACTTAGTTAAGAATTACCCGTTTCCATACTTTGTAATACCCCATTTAGTTGCGGTAGCTTTCGCTCTAATAAGCACTTTCAGAAAAACGATCCCCCGGTGCGTAAGAATACCATTATATACTTATATTTCCACTATGGCCGAACAGGGGATGATGATGGTATTTGCAGTTCATTTAATAGGTCTTCCATGGGAACTGTTCATTGGAATATTGCCTCTAATGATCTACGAGAGAATAACAGCGACCGTTGGCGCATCATTAGTTGTTATTACTTTAAAAAACTGCTTTTTGAACATTTTGCACCAACGGTTATTGGTTCCACCAAAAGATAAATAAAGTTTGTAGAGAAGCATAGTAAGGATGAAATACTTTATTCCAGAGTGGGATGATCGAGTAGACCCCGGCTATGACTTTATACTTGATAGGCATTCACCTCAACATAATTTAGATCCGTTTAGCGATCAATATATGTGGGAAATTTTTGGTTTAGAAAATATTCCATTCGATGGGGTTTTAGTGTCGAGAGTTAAAGTGGAAGAAAATAGAATTAAGAAAAGAAGGATTGAAGAGCTGGGTATTCATAAATTTCTAAGACTTTCATCAAAAATTCCTATTTTAGGAGACTGCGGAGCTTTCGGCTATGTTAACGAGCGTGTCCCAAGATACGATCCCATCGAAATCCTAGATTATTATCAAAAGCTGGGCTTTGATATTGGCGTCACAGTAGATCATTTGGTTGTACCAAAATATGTCAAGGAAAAAGATTTTCGTATGAAGATAACCTACGAGAATGGATTAAAGGCTTTTTATGAATGGAAGAAAAAATATGCTGAGGATTTTTTGCTTCTCTGCGCAGTTCAAGGATGGGATACTCAAGATTATATCAGAATGATAAAGAATTATCAGAAGCATGGTGTAGAAAACTTTGGAATAGGAGGGTTAGCGAGGAAACCCACCACATTCATAACTGAATTAATTGACAGAATCGCTGAAGAAATAAAAAATTCCAGTAAAGCTCCAAATCAAATACACTTTTTCGGAATAGCGCGAATCCCATTATTTCCACATTTTAAGAAACTCGAAGATTTAGGCGTGCAAGTTACCTTTGACTCTGCGAGCTTCTTGCGGAGAGCTTGGCTTTCTGCACAAAACAACTATATGACCCTAGAGGGAAAAGGATATGCTGCTATAAGGATTCCTCAGATAGGTAAAAATTCAGGCTTGAAAGGAAAGAAAAAGTTAGATAATGTTCATAGCCTTGCTGAGCTAAAACTATTAGAGCAAGAATGTCTCCAAAAAATGAGGCTATACGATAAGGGGCAATGTGACATAGATTCACTATTGGAGGCTTTGGAAAAGTTTGATAAAGCTACAAAGCAAAACAAGTTTTCAATCCTTCGGGAACATTATTTGAAGACCTTACAAGACACACCCTGGAAAAAATGCAGTTGTCCTATATGTAAAGAAATAGGAGTTGAAGTCATCATTTTCAGGGGTAATAATCGAAATAGAAGACGGGGTTTTCATAATACATGGGTCTTTTATCAGATTTTCAAAAATCCGGATCGCTGGTTTATAAGACCCAGCATCAGGCACAAGCTTCCGGAGATAGATTTAACAAGTCTCAATAGAGGAGAGCGGGTTTTAGTTATTACATCTTGTACTAAAGAAAAGATCGGGTATACCTCTAAAGTGAAAGCACCCGCCAAAAATATGTATAGAGGCCCACTATTCAGGCTGGTTAAAGAGTTTTGCGAGATAAATAATTTTGACTATGTCATAATTAGCGCGAAATACGGACTTTTATTCCCCGATGATATAATTGAAGGCTATGAAAAAGTTTTAAAGACGAAGAAAGATGTTGGCGCAATACGTCCGATAGTTGAAGAGCGCTTGAAGAAAATTTTGGATAAATATGAAAAAGTAGTTGTCATTGCAGGTACCAATTATCTAAAAGTCTTAGAGAATGTTATAAACGATAAATTTTATCAAGTTAGGGGTAAAGGTTATGGAGACATTTGTAGCAAAGTTAAAAAAGCCTTGAATACAATTATTACAAGAAAACTACACGAATTTATATGTTTCTAAGACAGCAAATAGAGCTAGGGGCTGAGAAATGGTAAGTAATTACGAACTAAACACCGCTAGAGTAAACGAGTTTTCGAAATTTTTAGAACAACTAAGTCCAACAGAAACGCTTGATATCTTACACTTTTTTCGTATTCAGTACGCGCAACACTACAGGAATCTTTCAGATAAGATTTTTCTAAAATTTAGAGAAATGCTCAAAGTACTGCCCAATAGTGGTGGAATTTATCTGATACTTATTGTAGATTACCTTGGAGATGCAATTCTGTATATTGGACGAACTAGTGGTAAGTCAAGGACAAGCGGTTTAAAATTTAGGATACAAGACCATACAAAACTTCTTGGAAAGACACCACTATCAATTTTCGTCCCGAACTGGTGGATTAAAAAAGTATATGCTATCCCCATGAATGATAAGGCTAAGGCAAAAGAATTGGAAGAAACTATATGGGCTTTCCTGCTAAATAATGCTGAAAAACGAGTGCATTTTTATTCGTTAAATGAGTTAGAAGAAGAAATCTTCAATTTAATATTCTCACATGGGCTATCTGCAGCAAGTTTAGTATCCATAGAACTTCAACCAAATAGAAAGTTAAGGATTCCTTTCATGTTGAAATGCCCACCAGCAGGTCAGCCTAGGAAACTGGTAAAAAGGAGGTGATCATGTTGAGTTTAACTCTCAAAGAATTGCAAAGTAAGGTAGATGAGTGGATTCAACAATTTGAAGAAGGTTATTGGCCTCCTCTCGCTATGTTTGCAAGCTTAGTTGAAGAAGTTGGTGAATTAGGAAGAGAGATTAACAACATAGAGCGATACAAAATAAAACGTGAGCCATCATCTGCATTAGACATTGAAATCGGAGATGTATTTTTCAGCCTCATTTGTATTGCAAATTATTTCAAGGTAGACATAGAAGATGCTATTCTAAAGACTTTAGAAAAATATACTAAACGAGATTCACAAAGATGGACGCTTAAAAAACGCTAAAGCGATTAAATTTATGATATCCCACAGCACATTCGGATTTTTCTGATTAGCTGATATGCATTATGTACTTTTCTTAATTGATTATAGAAATTTTGCATTCCTTTTTTGCCATGCAAAAATATCGCTCCACCGTATTTTCGGCATACTGGACAACTACAGCTTATTCGCCTAATTTTGTTGATGTGTTTTCGATTGCCTGAAGGTGTTATAACCTCCTTCATAGCACCAGATATACTCGCAGTAGAAGAGTCTATAGAATCTATTAAAGATTTTACTCTACTTATTACAAGTGGGTTCGAAACTGCAAATAAGTGAAACTTTGGTCTATTTCCAATTATTTTTCTAACTAAGCGGACTCGTTCTATGATTTCTTCTGGTGACAATCCAAATAAAGAACCTAACGCATAATAGTTCGCATTTAATTTTGCTAAAGCTTCACTACAATAGAGTAAGCTTTCACGGTTCCATCCTTGAATAACATATACTACCTCCGGTCGATATTTTCTCGACTTAGACCAGCTGTGTGCTATTTTGGCATTTAAGATATTTTGTTCTAAAAGCTGCCACTTCTTTTCTTCTGGTAAAGCTTTATTTTTCCCTACAAAGGGTATGTCGGAGTGAGCAACTAAATCAACTCCTAACCATTCTGCAAGGTTCAATAATTCTTCAGGTGTTTTCGGCCTTAGTTTCTTGTTTGCAATAAAATCTTCATAGCTTCCAGAGTCAAGGAATATTGTACCGTCAAATTCAAGTAATTCATGCAACCCATATATTATAGCGCGTTTGAGAAGGTTTTCCTGTTTTAGAAGAGCTATCGAAACAACTATTCCATCTAGTTTCAGCCATTTCCAATATGGAGGATCCGGTGGCACCGGGCTCCAGCTTATAAAGATCTTCATTCAACAGCATCCTCTACGGATTTTCCATAATATTTTGCGATCAAATCGCTAACAATTTCACCGTTGAGTAGTTTGTACCCTTCCTTTAAGCCCATTTCGATGGCAATTCCGCTGTACTTTAGGATTTCACCGGTATTTCCTTTAGATAGAATGCAGAGCTTTCTTAGTGCATCCTTTGTAAATGGATAGATTTTTGATAATTCGTTGTAGCCGTTCTTTTCAAGAAAATCCTTGAAGTCTTTAGAATATAATCGAAATCTGTTCAAATAACTTGATATTAATTCTGTCGCCTCGTTTTCTTTGAGAGGTTCAAGAAATATAACGTTTGATGAGAAGCGTCTAACTAGCGCAGCGTTTTCTTCATAAATTGTTTCCCAGCCATGGGGAGTGCAGGCAATGATAACGCTAAAATTGGAGACATTTAAGTCTATAAGATGTCTTAGGTCATTAAAGAGACGTCTCTTTTGAAGTGGTACAAGGGAATTAATCTCTTCAAATTCATCAATCAACATACATATTAATTTGAAGCCTGTGCTCCTTAAGAAACTCAGCAGAGCAGAGAATGCATTTAAAGCATCCTCTTCACGTTCGATACTTGTAGCAACTCCCAAAGAACGTCTTTCTTCAAGGGTTAAAGTGTTCGCTGTAAGCCAACGCCAAGCTTCTAAAGTTCTGTTATTGTCATTTAAGTTTGCAAGAGCTGTTACAAGATCATGATAGATTATAATTTCTTTTAATTTTCTTTCGTCAACAGCTTTAGCTAGCTGCTTTAATCTCCCGTAACCAATACTCTCAACAAATCTTCGATATATGCTTATGAAGTCTGGGCCAGGATGCGGTACATAGGCACCTAACCCGCCCTTGATGTCCCGATTTATTTTAGAGGCAAGATACCTTAACAAGTGGGTTTTTCCACACCCATAAGGTCCGACCACTACTATGTGAACTGGTCTGTTTGTTTTTGCTACCCTATTAAGTTGCCAAATTATCCGATTGAGAGCATTTTGGTTTGCACCAAAAATCTTTGGTTGCTCCTCAGGTATCGGGACTATTGGAAAAGGGTTCTCCGCAAGAAAGTATCTCTGATAAGGATTTTCTTCGTTCATCCCCTCACTCTCTCAAACGTATGTAGCATTTTTTATATGTGGGGGGATCGATTCTCTGATTTGTAAAAGGAATAAACTTGTAGCCGGTTTCCTCAGAATATAAATCTAGGCGAACATCAGAAATTATTAGCTTATTGAGCATTTTGGAGAAATCATCCATGGTCAAACGCAATTCTTGGCATACTAAAGCCGCAATTTTATCAACTCGAATGAAAGGATTTGAGCAACCCCATTGCGTATTCTTACTAAGTTCAAAATATGCTTTTTTGATAGAAGAATAAAACTCGTTCAATTCCGGAAGTTCCTTTACGGACAGAAAAACCTTTTCGTTCACAAAACAAAAATTGTCGCAAGTATACTGCAAAAGTCTCAAAATCATTTCCACAGCTACCTCGGTTAAATTTGTTAACTTCTTCAATTCCTCAATACTAACACTTTTTTGAGAGATAATGCTCTTAACAACAAAGTATGGTTGATACGTGCTTAACACTTCATCAAGCTTAGCCCTATCTCCTCTGTTATAAGCCTCAAAAAAGATGTTGCCTAAACTAGTGGAGTAATATAGATTACCTTCACGTCTTATCAATCTCATTTCCTCCGCTTGCTTAAGTAATTCAACCGCCCTATTCTTGTTAATCATCATCGCCACCTCTATGTCCTCAACACTTGCTCCGCGGAAAGCTCTAACAAGACGAATGATGTCCGCTAGTCTGCCTAAAGTGAAAGGTCTCAATTTTCTCCCTCCTACTTTTCATACAAATATGAATTTACATGATATGATATATAAGCCTTTTCATACAATCAAAATTAAGGTGAAAAGTATGAAAAATCCGATAATACTTGGTTCTTCCAAAATTGGAACACGCGGCCAAATAACAATACCTAAAAAAGCTAGGGAAAAATTTGATCTAAAAACGGGTGATATAGTGATTTTTATCGAAGAAAATGGTCAATTAATCATTAAAAAAGAAATCTAATTTTTAAGTGCAAAGCTGGCAAAAGCTATATCTGGTGAAATGTAAAATTTACATTACGATAGAATCTTGGAAACTATATTAAGAACATTAAACGACAGAAAGATATGCGTTATTGAAGACCCACAATTACTACGTAATTGCGGGGTTTTCCGATCCTTACCTTTGTTATTAGAAATTATCAAACCTAAAAAACCAGTTTTGGTTTCAAGCTATAGGAATATCGAACCAATGCTCAAATTACCTAAATTTGAAAAGATCGAATATTCTCACTACTTAACGCTTGAAGAAAAGGATGCGGATCTTTTATTCGTTTACTCATCCGGCTATCACGAGGCGACACAAATGGTTGTCACAAGATGTCTCTCACACCCATCTCCCAAAGTAATAGTTGTGGACACATCTAATTTTCGAACAATTTCGGGAAAAAACCTATCTGCTCTTCTAGCATTGATACCAATAAAATATGTGGATCTATGGGCAAGATTTTGGAAAAACGAGCTTCCTCCGATTCAAAATACGCTGAATTACGCTTTCCATAAACTTGCCCTTGAAATCGAGTTTAAAGGCAAACTGGAGCAGATGTTTGACATAAAGTACATGCACCATAAGGATGTTTGGTCGTGGCTCACGTATCTGTTTGATGAATTGAAAGATAAAGAAAAATGGAAGCGTTTATTGAGGTATTGGTTAGAAAACGAAAGAGTTATAGAAAATGTTGTCTATAATCTGTATATGATAAGGAAATTTATTGGTTGAAGATATGTCCATCGAATTAAAAGATATACTGGACTATAACGTGACGCTTGGAGCTTTAAAAAATATATTAAAAACTCTACTAGTGGAAGGGAATGTTGACTTAGATTTTTTAAGAGAAAAAGTAGCACTGAACAAATTCGATCTCGTAAGTCACTCACTTAGCTTTCTAAAAAGATTACAGTTAGTCAAACTTTCAGGTAACAAGGTAATCTCCAATATCTCACATAAGGAATTGAATATTTTAAGAGCCATTATTTTAAATCGGCTAACAATGAGTAATGATCCCTATGTTCATTATCTAATACCTTTTTTGGATAGATTTCTTTCAACAAAGGAGTATTATGAACAAAAAGATGTCTGGCATATACTTGCAGTCACAAGATTTAAGGAAAACGTGAAATCACCCCGTGAAGAATTATCTTTTAAGCTTAGGATATTAATTAGACATTTGAAGGAACTAGGGTTGGCGATAACATACAAAAATTTTGTCATACCGGTAGTTGATCCATTACTCGTTCTCGAAATAATCAAACACATGGGGATTTTAGAAGGAAGCATGTATGAACTGTTAAATATTATAAAAGACAAATATCTGCCATGCTGTGATCCTTACGGCAAACCTTATAGCCCTCTAGTTAAGGCATTTGAATATTTGGAGCGTTTAAGCTTCCTGAAATTAAGCTCCAAATCAGATGCGGGATTAGAATATTCTGTAGGTGGGAAGAACTGTAATTTTTGGGAGGTTCTCTCACTTGAATATTAATTGCTTCAGTATAAGCGACTTAGAAAAAGTTTTCACGTTAGATGTTTACGAGAAAGACCCGATAACTTTCTTGGAAACTCACTTAGAGCTAGATAAGATTTATGTTAAACTACCGGGCGTTCAAGTTTTTGAACAAACTACTGAACAAGAGATTATTAAACAATTATTATCCGATAAAACAATTAGTGGGCCGCGTATCTTTATAATCGTAGGGGATGCAGGTACAGGTAAATCTGAGCTATGCAGACTTATTACAGAAACTGCTAAAAATAGTGGAAAATATGTTGTGGATCATAAGCATAAAGGATTACTTGCGTTCGGCCCACTGGCCTTCATTGGGAAAGAAGAAATAATATACAACCTTCTGAAAGGATTGAATTATGAAGAAGTACTTAATTTGCTGCTTTTAGCATGCAGAACTTTACTTGAGCGTCAAAACTACGGAGAATTATGGGATAGAATAAAGGGAAGAGTTAGAGACGGAATAAGGAATAGACTAATTGAAACAGCTAGGTCTGCTGAGAGATTTAGAAAAGAGCCAGAAGTCGAAATAAAGCCATTCATGTTAATTGAAAGTGAGGATTTTAGGCCCTTTTTAAAGAAGGAAGAAAGTGAAAAATTAGTAAAGGTTCTTAATACAAGACTTGCGAACATTCTTATTGCTCTCTATAGTGATTTCACGTCAATTACCAGTCTTATAACTCATAGAGTTCAGGAGAGTTCAAAATTAGGAAAAAGGTATCTCCTAGTTATGGACGATATAACTTTATTGGGCGAAACATTTGCCGACATATTAAATCTTGTTACTTATATTGGGCAAGGTGGATTGAATTGTGATGTAGTTCTCGGCATAACGAGAGGTCGATACAGGGATCTCTCGAGGATATTGGATACGTTAAGTGACAGAGCGTATGAAATTCAGTTAACAAATCCAAATCTTGCCTACATTAATGCTTTTTGGCTGTTAGATGAAACTTTAGCAATGAGTTTAATTAAAAAATATGTAAAGGCAATAAAAGATAGGAATCGTTGTAGCCTATGTAAATCAAAGATCTGTAAAAAGATAAGCTCTGAGGGTCTCTTCCCGTTTAATGAATCTTTTATAAAAAATTATTATAGGTGGTTCCGCGAATTAGCTGAGAAAGGATCTATAGCGCTAACCCCAAGATTTCTTTTGGCAACTTTGAAGAATTCTCTTATGTACTTTCTAGAAGATGGAAAAAGCCCAGCTAACAGGATTTGTCAAGAATGGGAAAATGTGGAAGGATTTATAGATCCCGCCGGAGTGTGGCTACCTGAGGAAGCCCCAAAATGGATGAGAGCTTTTATTCGAACATGTTACTTTTATGGAGAAGTCTCCCGGGAAGAGGAAGTAGATAGAATAAAGATCGAAAAGGCAATAGTTGAATTATTCAAGTTTGACATAGAGGCTATCAAGAAATATTTGCAGGTTAACCAAGATGGTCCTTATCTCATCATCACGCGAGAAAGAGAAAAAATAAGGGCAAGAAAAACCGAGGGAGCTGAAGAAAAAGTCAAAACCATTAACCTAGATGAGGTTCTCTCTCAAACAAGCCGTTGGATGAGATCTCCCAATATCCCCTTTGAGTATACTCCTGATATTAGAGAGGGATTTAACAAATTATTAGCAGGAGTTTTTAAAAACGGACTGCGTTTAATTTTGAATCAAAATAGGCTAAGTATGAAAGGTGTTCATTTAGAGTGGAAACACAGGAAAGAAGATGTTTTCCCCTTTTCTATCGGTTTCAGCAAAGAGAAGAATGAAATAAAGCTTATACCCAATACATTATCGGGAAAGGAACGTGATCTATTAACCATATACGTAGACAAAGAAGGTCTAATCGACCTTATCAAATTAAAATATTTTGAAGACACTAATGCTGCATTAAAATTTATAGCAAAGCACCCTGAGTTAATTGCTATTGGACGTAGATGTAGAGAGATTTCATTTTCACAAGCACCCTACGATTTCTTCGAATGGATATTGGCGTCTATAATCGTCTTGAACCAGATACGCTCCTCTCTTATTATCGAAAAAAATACCGAAGGATTGTATCAAATATTCAAAAAGACGTTGAGTCAGAAATTTGATGATCCACTATTGAATAAACTTAGGTTGTTGGCTTTTTCGATATTTACCGTTCGGGATTCAATAATTGACTATATCCTAGTAAGAGATCTACTGACCAAACTTGCAGATAGCAACTTGCTCTCGATAGTTTTACAATTTGATCATGAAAAAGTTGGATCAATAGGCTCAACTGCAAATATCGTCCAAGAAGTCCAAAATTTCGTCGAGCAAAAAATAAGATCTGCTGATGAAGAAAAAGTTCTCAATAGGGCTAAAAAATATTTAGAGTACGCAAAATTGGCAAAAGAAGTGCTGGAAGACTATCAAAACGTTAAATCAGAGTTAGAAAGATTAAATATATTGCGTCCTGAAAGATATTTGATATTGCCAAAGGAGATAGATCTCAAAGAATTCATTGACGATTCAAATGACATTGAGGTACTTACAAAAAAAGGTATAAGTAAACTTGAGACCTTAATTTTATCAAATAAGATAGAAGAAATGAATAAGAAACATAGGGGAAGTCTAGAGTTTTTGATAAAAATCGATGAGATCTGTTCACGATCGGAGACAACTGTTTTAGAAAAGTATCGAAAATTGGTGAGAGGAATAGAGACTTTAGAGAGGGAAATTGAGAAGCTGATTGAAAATATATTGAATCTTTTGGGTGAATGAAGTGTCCGTATCCCAACGGTTAGCCGCCTATAGGGCGCAAATTGAAATGTCTAGAATAGAGAGAGAATTGAATCTTCAAAAATCCGATTTAGAGAACATCTATTGGCGATTAAAAACAATTTTTTGGAAATTGAAATTCTTGACAGATCAGCAGCGTCTAGAAGATGAATTAAGAAAAGAGATAATAACTAAGTTAAAAAAGCTTAAAGACCGGAAAAATATTCGACTAGTTTTTGAAATAGAAAGTTATATTAGGGATAGGTGCACCAACATACTGTATCAGCTTGGGAAAGAATTAGATATTATTGTTGAAGGGGCAAAACTTTTAAACATAGATTTTTCAAAAATCCGATGGAAAGAAAAAATAGAGAATGTCGAAGATGAGCAAACATATAAAGAAATGATGGAACTTTACAACGCTATTGTCAAACAGAGAAATAAAGTTATTGAATTAATCGACCAAAAGCTTAAGTTGAAGGGTGCTAGAGAAGTGTTCCTTAAGGTTTTAAGAGAGGGTGAGGTCAAACTATCAGAATTCACTCTAAAACAGATTGAGGAAATTATGAAATCCCCCCTTCGTGAATATCTATCTATAAAGTTGGGTGAAAAATAAATGTCTGAGGAAAGCCATATCGAAAAAGTTTTGTTGCGTCTTTCAGAGGGGCCTGTGCGGAAGCGAGAGTTAGAGCGCGAACTTGGTTTTTCTCTTCCGCAAATTTTGTTCACAAAAGGGCTTGTCACTCCTCCGAATAAGGACGATTATATAAAATTAACGAAAAGAGGAACAAGCTCCCTTAATTTTTTGACTTCTATCAGAGAAATAAGCACCTTAGAACCTGA
>Ga0180301_10003505_pt1 | contig 12235 bp, 23 predicted proteins | sample GuaBasSediGuay16_FD_121797 | JGI IMG/M metagenome (GOLD analysis project Ga0180301, IMG submission 121797) | Subseafloor sediment microbial communities from Guaymas Basin, Gulf of California, Mexico - Guay16, Core 4569-2, 12-15 cm | ecosystem: Environmental > Aquatic > Marine > Hydrothermal...
ACTCAATTCCGTTCAGCGTATAATAAGCTTAAGTGCGGCTTGGGGCTCAAAATTAAATCACTCGAACCGCAACAATTCGTCTTTCGTCTTGCTTCTGAACTTGCATTCCCTAACTCTGTTTCATCTCGAGCAATTCAAATATTACAAGAACTGCGCATGCGCAAGATATTCATTGGCGGTTCTCCGATAGGAACCGCAGCGGCTGCTATTTGGCTCGCTATCACTTTATCTCCTGAAGTACGTCGTAAAGGCGCTTTAATTTCGTTAGCACGTGCTTCTGGTGTCTCACCGAACACGATTCGGAGGCATGCTGAAAAAATCATGCAGAAATTAGGGATACAAAGAAAATGAGAGGGCAGGACAACATGGAACACGAAAGGATAGACATGCATGAAAGTTTGCTTGTTTTGGACTTTTTTCGGAGTGAAATTCAAGAACGAGCAACGGACACATCCTCTGAGTTGGTAAGTAAATCATTAATTTGCTTACCAACGAAAGAGAAAAGATGCTTAGAGGAGCAGTTAGTAAGTACTGTACTTACTAACTACCTTACTAAAAATAGTAGTAGTAGTAGTAGTATAGTTAGTAAGCAAATAGAGAATTTAGTTTCCAACTTAGAGGAATTCACAACTCTTCTAAAGGAAATCGGAGAGATTTTAAAAGTGCGGGACGTGATAAAAGCTTCTATATTTCTTTTTTTATTGAAGCACAAAGTAATTTGGGGAGGTGCTATGAGAAAGATATTCCCGGGATTTACTGCTCGGCAGATGATAGAGAGATTCAGAAGTGAAGAGCGTAAGGGGTTCTGCTATGAGCTCACGGATGGAGATGGCAGATTTGAACGAGAGAAGAAGAAACTAGGAAAGATAATAGAAAAACAGCAAAATGCTAGTCGTTATCAAGTAGACAGAGTAAGATGGTTTGGAGTTACAAATCAAGGGCTGGAATTGATAAAACTTTTTCGTAAACAGTTAACTGAAATACTCACTGAAGATATCTATAAGAAAATCAACGATCCGCGTCTTTCATTCTTGTTCCATACACACAAAGAGCACGAATGGGTAGAGAGGCAAAAGCAGAGAGCGGAGAACAGAGAACTCAAACCCATCCTGTTTGAGATATGCGCTTTGACAAGAATGAGCCTGAATGAAGTGAACAGAAAACTACAAAACGTCTCTGAAAGAACGGGAGAACGGAGATTAACAATTGCAAAGCGATGGTTAAAAGATTTAAAAAAGGAGGAATAAAATGGAAGAAAAAATGGTGGGATTTTGGAGAACGAGAGAAAAAGAATTGTTGAAAAGGTATTATAGGACACACACACCGATGGAAATGAGCAAAATGCTAAACAGAAGTGTAAGAGGAGTAATAAAACAATTAGAAAAGATGTCATTAAGAGTAGAGGAAAGAGAATGCAGGCATTGTGGAAAGAAATTCAAACCAGGCAGACGCGATCAAATATATTGCAGTCGGAAATGCGGGTATGAAGAATACAGAAAGCGGTTATCAGAGAAGGAGGAAAATTTTACGGTTGGGATGGAAGAAATAGCAACAGTATTGGAAAAACAAAGGGGCGGTAGGTGAAAAAAGAAAAAATGGAAAAGAAAGGACTCTATAAACTATTTCTAATTCCCCGTTCTATTATACAGGCAATAGTCCAGAAATTATACGGTTGGAAGGAGGAAGAGACGTCGATAAAGCTTATCCTCATGAAAGCGGAATACATCTCGGTTAATGAAGAAGGATTCGTTAATGAGCAAGTCAATGACGGTGTTTACAAATTATACAGCGATGAAGCAGCGTTCATAAAAGACGTCATCGGGTTTGATAACAGCGGATATAAGGGGGTCATCGAAGTGGTCAATCAAAGAATTCTCGATGCACAAGATTGCGGTGAAGAAATTCTCAATAAAGTCTTTGCAGTTAGGATTATAGACATTCCTGACAGCGAAGACAAGCGAGAAGAAATTAACTGAAAAGAAGAGAATATATCCAAAAATGTATAGCTATCGAAAAGTTTATATACCCTCCCTCCTATGTATTATTATAATAAGTTATAATAAGAGGGAAAGGGGAGGCGATGCTTCCCCGCGAAAGGAGGCGAAAAAGGATGGAAAGAAGCATGAATAAAAAGGAAGGGGTTGTGGAAAGTGGCGAGTCCACAATACAAAAGATCAACGCTAGGACAGTTGATAGGGGGGCGATGAACCCCTCCAAAATAAATAGGAGGAGGCGGGGGCAATGATCCCCGCGAGGATGAAATCGGTCCTTGGGAAACTTTGTAGGAGGTGAAAAAGGAAAAAATGGAAAAGGAACAAAGTAAAAAAATTAGAGAGGCAGTGAACGAGTTATACGAAGCGTATAAGGAAGCAGTAAACAAAGAGAAAAAAGTCGGAGATGTAAAAGCAATAGTCGAAGAATTGCAGAAAGAAAATATCCTACTTGAAAGAGCATACACAATCTCTTTCGAGGAGGGGATAGCTAAAATATCCTTCAGTGGATATAGCGGCGACATAAATAAGGAAATAGCGGAGAAGCTTTGGGAAATATGCGATTACGCAATTGATTCTGGAAGTATTGCGATAGTCGTAGAAACAAAAGAGAAATTAGATAAAACTGCTGTCGTAGGAAATGGTAGTGTAGCTTGTGATTTCTTAGAAAAGCTTGGATTTACGTTGTCAGAGACAGCGGACTGCATAAAGGCAGAATACTTACTAAAAAAGAACGATACAGCGGTTGCGTATATCGAGTTTTCTCACTATTTCGAGGAGGACTGAAAAAGAATGCCAGTTTTAAGCGTAGTGTTATCCAGCGGTGAAATCGCAATACTCGACAATATAGCAAAAATAGAAGAAGAACGGAGAAAACGAATGGGGAGCGGAGGCAGAGTAATTACAGCCGCCGCAATTGCGGCTCGGCTAATCAGAGAGCGATTAAAAGAGATGGAAGACATGGAGGTAAAAGCATCATGAGCGAAGAAGATGATGAATTCGAAGAAGCAGCAGAAGCATTTGCAGAAATGAAAAGAGAAGAAGAAAAACCGATACAAGACGACATTGATGAGCATGTCATTTTGAAGCGATTAGGCTTCAAAATGTACGATAACAAGGAGAATGGGATTGCATTCAAGCTAAATACAAGAGACCTGAAAATTGCGAGAGTATATAACGAAAAGAACCCAGAAGGAATATTCTGGGCTCAATGCAAGAAAGACTGCGAGTACGGTAAGAAAGGAGAATTCGTTGATAAAGAGAGATTACTGGAAATCCCAATTATCTCAATATTTTATAGAATCCGTGACAAAGAACTCCCAATTCCACCCGAAACGGTGGAGGGGAAAATAATAGGGAAAACAGAAAGAGCTATAAAAATCGAATTCACTGAGTTCGGAGAACTGAAGACAAACTGGTGGGGCAACGGCGCAATAAAAAAGAACGAACAAGGGATATCATATATCCCTGCGGGCTTCAGCAAAGAGACAGAAAAGAACACAGCCAAAATGACAGTGCCCAGAGACATAATAATCCAAGATTTTGAACAGCAAATTGCACAAGCACCAATTGTGCAACCACAATCACAGGAAAAACCGCAATCTTTTCAACTGTCCTCAGTATTGCAACAAGAAGATCAAGGAATAGAAGAAAAACGAGACATGATAGCTGAGGATATGATGTGGGCAACAGATCTTGCATGTGAAGCCTACAAACGAGTGAAAGAAGAAATAGGACCAGCGCAAATCAAAGATGCAGGAGAATTCATAGAAAAGACCGCGGTAACGTTGCTATTAACAATCCAGAAATTAAGAGGATTGAGATGATTTAGGAGGTGAGAAAAAGTGGGTGATAAAATAAAATATTGTGGAAACTGCAAGCAATTTGTAACAGCGACAACAGGGATCAGATGGGGAATATTCATTCTATTATTGCTTATTTTTGCCCCAGCAGCGCTAATATACCTCATCGTAAAAGCAGGTACAGGTGGTCGATGTCCCATATGCAACAGCAAAAACTGGAGTGTTCCGGAAAAATGAATGAAAAAGCATCATATCTCGTTATGGAGGTACCGCTTGGTGAGCTGATGCTTGCTGAACTCAATGAATACGGAAAATACAAGGATGTCGAAGTACAATTTTTCGATGATATCGCATTTGTAATTAAGCTTTTAAAGAATTGTAGAGAGCGGGGCGGGGGCGATGAACCCCGCAAAACTAAATAATAGGAGGTGAGAAAAGGAAAAATGGATGAAGAAAGGTATTATTACGTTAGAGTCGACCCTCCAAGTGGCAACTACACCGCCACGTGGGGGCAGGAAGCGTGGGTGGATACTGAACAGAGGATTGCGATCGTGCATACGTTCGGTTCTTGCGGCGATCGCTGCGGGTGGCATATAGAATTCTGCGTCACCCAAAGTATGATGGATGCAGACAGGAGAAATCGGACATTTAAATGGATCTCAAAAGACCGGTTCGAGGAGATTCAGAAAAAGTATGAAAATAGGAGGTGAAAAAGGAAAATGATAACACTAAAAGAGAAGAGTCGGATCGAGCACCTCGCTGAGAAGTATCGGCAAGGTATAATAACCAAAGAGGAGCTTGCCGAATTGGAGAGACTTCTCGCGAAGGAGCAAGGTAGAGCAGTGAACCCACAATAGGAGGTGAGAAAAGGAAAAAATGGATGCGGAAAAGCTAAAAGAAAAACTTCTTGCCATCTGGAAAGAAGAACCAGTAAACTCGTACCTTACAGTGGTTCAGAAAGCTGAGGAGTTATTAGGACGCAAGCTTACCATGGTAGAAGAGCCGATCTGCTGGGAAGTTTGGAAGGAGTGTTCGGAATAGGAGGTAAAAAGGAAAAAATGAGAGTAAGCATTTTTCCAAGCGAGAAGGTAGTAAGAATAAAGTACAGAGACGACAAAGAGCTAAAAGCATTCTTGGATGCAATTCAGGGATTAAACGCTGACATTAAAGTTAATGCTGAAAAGGTAGAGCTAAAATGCAAGATGTGTGGAAAAATAGTAAGAGGTAGGAAAGATGAGGGGATACTTGAAACAGCGCGGAGGGTGAAGTGGTTGTGGGCGAAAGCTGTAGACGGTTCCTATTGGATCTGCCCAGAGTGCTTTGAGCAATTAAAACTATAAAGAAATAGGAGGTGAAAAAGGAAAAAAATGAAAAAGAAAATAATTGCTGCAATGTTAATAGCAACCCTTTTGGTAGGCGTTACAACTGCCACATCAGCGCATACAATGAGAGGCATCGAATTCACGATAGACCAGCCGAATCCAAAACCAGTCATTACGATAATCACAGATAATGGCAATTATACATTTGAAAACGAGAACAGTCAGAGGTTGCTTTGTCCATTCGGCTTAGTCCGGATAATCTCAGAACTGGATAAAGCAATCAAAAATAATGTAACGATCACACAGAACAACTGGAAACTAATTAAGGTGGAAAATAACAATAGCAACGAAATGAGCGAAGATGATGAAGAAGCGTTAGAGGAAGAAGAAAAGAAAGAAGAGAATGAAAGTAAGATAAATGCGACAGAAAGTATAGAAGCAATCAGAGCAGCAGTAATGAGGTCAAAGAATGAAAATAATGAAGATAAGGGAATGGAAAATGAAACATTGAAGAAAATAGAAAAGATAAATGAGAGGGCTCAATTCTAAATGGGAGGAATAAAGGAAAATGGAACCAGAAAACGACATGCTCTTAGAAACTATTTTTAGGAAAATAGTTTCTCAGCCCGTATCTATTATGGATATATTTATGAACAAACTCTATCATGCGCTGATAGAAATTCTATATGAAGATAGACAGCCAAAAGAAATCCTCATGAGTCCAGACATATGGGCAGATTTCGGAGGACCCGAAAAATTGCTTGGCATCAAAGTTAGAAGAATTTATGTCGGTCAAACATATTTAGGGGTGCGATACAGATGAATGAGGAGCAGATGAAACAGGTGAAAGAAATGGAAATGGAGTTAGTAATGATTGCTAGGAGGGCATTTGACCGTCCATTCAAACTACTTGACCTCGATTCTCCCGGAATCGAGATGCAAATCATGAGAACTACTGACGAATGGGCAAGAGAATTCCTTTTATCAATTTTTTTACCTGCTGAGTTAATTGATGAGACAAGGGAGGAAGGGGAATCCATTCAAATTCCTGCAAGCTTCTGGGATTATCTCAAGAGTGCAATTAAACAGAGGCTACCTTTTCTTGGAAGGTGGATAAAAATCAATCAGAAGCAGATAGTGAAAACTCAAATTATCAAGAAGTACGGGATTCATCCTTCATTCTTTAATACGAAGAGCTCATTAGGAAGGATGAAAGTGGTGTTGCCAGAGTCTTTTGATTTCTGGACAGAAAAGGAATAGTGCAAAAAAGGCGATAGGAAAGCATGTGGAGAAAAGAATAATGAAAAGACAAAAGAATGGTGGGGACGTTTGACAAAAGAAGAACGAAGTAGATTGGTATATCTAGAAAGGGCGGATAAGCTGTCAAGTGAATATAGTGCAGGCGGTATAATACCAGATGATTGCTGTGAATGTGGAGCCTGCTCGATACCGCATTTAGGAGTAGGTTTATGCCCTCGCTGTCTTAATGAGCTCAGCCGACTAATAGAAAAAGCAGATGGGAAATGATGTGGAGATTATCAGAACTTATCTCAATGACTCGCCAAATATCTCCTGAAAACGGGGAAAGAGCTATATTGATGGCGTCTTAATGCCAGAAGTCCGGAATATGTTAGAAATTTTTTATATAGAATATTTAATTATTTTTTGTGAATTTTTGGATATAAAATGAGCAAGAAGAAAAGAGGTGCGCCGGAAAAAGCATCCGTGAGAAAAATATTGAATGCAATACCGGGAACAGGCGGTATTATAAGTGCTATTGCTGCTAAACTCGGTGTCCATTATCATACTGTACTTAATTACCAGCAAAAATATGAAACAGTGCGTCGAGCAATAGAAGAAGAACGTGAAAAAATACTCGATAAAGCCGAAAGCAATATTTATGTCCGCATCATGGAAGGCGATGAGGACACGAGCAAGTGGTTCTTGGCGCGCAAGGGGAAACATAGAGGATACAGCGAAAAGATAGACACAGAACAAAAAGTAGAGCTTAACGGTAAAATAAAAGTTGATATAAAGGATACACTAAAAAAATATAGACATGTCCTTGATGCCCTACCAGAAGAATAGGCTCGCAGAATTCCAGGCAACAATCATCGACAATCCATATATACCACATGAACCCACAGAGAAGCAGGCATTATTCCTTATGCATCCCGGATTAGAGGGATTTTATGGCGGTGCTGCGGGTGGCGGGAAATCAGATGCACTATTGATGGCTGCACTTCAATATGTCGATGCATTTGATAAATGCGATTATGCAGCATTACTCTTGCGCAGAACATACTCAGATCTTTCACTCCCAGGTGCATTAATGGACCGGGCGTTCACATGGCTCCAGGAAACAGATGCGAAATGGCATGAGGTAACAAAAACATGGAAATTCCCCAGCGGAGCCACTCTGTCGTTTGGCTATCTCCAACATGAACGTGATAAATATCGGTATCAAAGTGACGCGTTCCAATTCATTGCATTTGACGAGCTCACTCAATTCACAGAAACACAATATCTCTATCTATTCTCGCGGTTGCGCAGACTCGAAGGTACTGATATACCTCTTCGCATGCGGAGTGCAAGCAATCCAGGCGATATCGGGCATGATTGGGTGAAACGCCGCTTTATCCTCCCGTCGAAAACAGAATTACAAAAAGCAGACCGTTTCTTTATCTCTGCACGCTTAAATGACAATCCATATATCGATCAGACAGCATATATAAGTGCACTCAATAGACTTGATCCGGTGACACGCGAGCAGTTATTAGCGGGCAATTGGGACATAGTCCTAACCGGCAATCTATTCAAACGAGAATGGTTTGAGATTCTTGAGGTGATTCCGCCTCCGGATGCCAATTCCCTCCAGGTCAGATTCTGGGATATGGCAGCAACAGAACCAAGTGATTCAGCGAGTTCGAATCCGGATTGGACTGTTGGTTGTCTCCTGATGCAGCGAAAAGGAATATACTATATAAAAGATATCGTCAGATTTCAGAAAACCCCGGCAGATACAGAGGATATCATCAAACAGACAGCGCAGATGGATGGTATAGAAACGAGGATATATATGGAACAAGAACCAGGTGCCAGCGGCGCAATTATGATAGATCATTATGCACGAGAAGTTCTTCAGGGTTATTCGTTTACTGGTGTGCGTAGTACAGGCTCGAAAGTAACGAGAGCGCAACCGGTTTCAGCGGCAGCCCAGAATCGACTCATTAAAGTTCTTTATGCGCCTTGGCTCCAGGAGCTGTTCACAGAATTGGAAGCATTTCCGTCTGTCAGCATTCACGATGATATTGTTGATGCACTCAGCGGTGCTTTTAATGCGCTCAATCAACTTCGGAACCAGATAGCAAAACCTACTATGCCTTCTTTTGTTGATATTTCTCCATCGCGATACAGTTTGCGCTATTGATGTTTCAGTTCACTCCATTTTATGCTTTTAATGCTTTGTTTAAGATGTCATACCCGTCTATTTATAGATGGGATACAGCGGATATTAAACTTTATATAACAAAAGCAATACTTATCTATAAAATGTATCTTACTACTCGGGTAAAGATAGCGGAAGGGGGAGAAGAAAGGGAAGCGTTGCGAGAAGCTGGAAATATCTGCACCAAAATCTGGAATAAAGCAAATTACTATTGTCGGGAACAATGGGAACAGACGGGGAAAATACCCTCATACTACGAGTTACAACGAGTATTCAAAGATGACTTCTGGTGTCGTAAACTGCACTCACATACAGCTCAAGCAGTACTGCATAAATTAGCAGAGAGTTACCAGTCGTGGTATAAACTGAAGAAGACAGACCCGAAGGCACATCCGCCGGGATTCCGTAAGAAGAACAGTATTAGCACGATAGCATTCACAAATTTCGCTGTCAGGGTGGAAGATCATCGCTTGCGACTAACACTCACAAAAGGGAAACATATATGGTTAGACTATCAAGTACAACCAGGAGTGGAAATAACACAGGGGAATATCGTGAGAGTGGAGATAACTAACGGATATTCAAATATCGTGTATAGAGTAGAAGAACCAGAACCAAAGAAAAAGGGGCAGGTAATGGCTATTGACTTAGGGATAATTAACACCGCGACAACAGTAAAGGAAGATGGTGAGGCTAAAATATATTCTGGTAAAGGCGTGCTTTCAATACAAAGATACTTCAATAAGGAGATAGCGAAGTTACAGAGTATCGTAATGAACCAATCTGGTGGCAAGAAGAAGTGGAGCAGGCAGTTATCGGAATTATCGAGAAAGAGGAGGAGGCAGATAAAGCACGCATTACACGCACTAACGAGATCAATAGTGGAGGATTGTGTAAAATCAAATGTAAAGGAGGTGGTGATAGGTGACTTGAGGAATATAAGAAAGGGTAAGAGATGGAATAAGAAGAGCAGTCAGAAACTCCATGCGTGGGGTTTCAAGCAGTTCACGGAACTTCTGAGGTATAAACTCGCCTTAGAAGGCATACGGTTGGTAACCGTGAACGAGAAGAGCACGTCAAAGATGTGCAGTAGATGTGGGTATGTGGATAGATACAACAGGAAGAAGCGGGGATGGTTCAAATGCCGCAAATGCGGCTATGAAGAGAATGCGGACATAAACGCGGCGATAAATATCTTGAAGAAGTATCTCCACCAGACAGGGCGACCTGTCGAGGGGAGTAGTGGTGTTGTGAACGCACCCCGTGTCATTCGATGGGATGGAAATATCCCATCGGAGCCGGATGCCCGTCAATTTATTGGCGGGTAGTTCACAATATAAATATTAAATTAAATCATGAAACCGAAACAAGATGGAAGCGAACCCGAAACAAGGAGGTAAAAATGGGAATAGTAAGGGAATACACTAAGGTTGGTTTATATAAGATCTTGAAAAGATCAGTGAAGAGAGAAATAATAGAGCAATTAGCTAATGATGTTGAGGCTTGGATAGAAGAGGACATAAAAGCAAGGGAAAAGATACATCCTACAACCAAAGACGAATACTGGGATGCCGGTTATTTCAGAGGACTAGAAGTTAGGGGAAGAATCATAAAAGATCGCTTAGCAAAAATATTAGAAGAGTAAAAAATCATGAAAACCAAACAAGATGGAAGCGGAAAAGGTATAAGAGCGAACAAAGGACGAGGCGGATGCGTATCGCCCCGGGGCAAAGGGCGTGGCAGAAACCCGAAAAAGACGAAAAAATGACTACAGAACTAATTTGCAAGCTGCAAAAAGAACTCGATAATATTGTGTACCGAATAACACGAGCACGAAACCAGCTCAAATACGAATACAATCCCGGTAGCCACGAATATAATCGCACACTGAAACAATTAGAAGAACTAATCAAGAAGAAAGTAGAACTTGAAACAGCAATTAAAACTATCAAAGCAATTTGAACAAATGTTCACTGAAATGTAAACGTTCTCTTTTTCTTTTTTCGGAATTCAATAAGAAGTAAACGAAGATGGCGATATACGAAGTCACCTTAATCAAAAAAGGAACCTTCGGTCGGGATGAAGTGACATACGAAGTGAAAGAAGAAGTTTATTATAGAATACTGAATGAGATTATCAGAGAGAGTACCGAAAACTTTTAATAAAAACCGAAAAGCTTTTATAGTGCTGACATCAATTTACATTTATGAGTGAATTAAAGAAATACATCGAAGAGATTATAAACGTAGTAGAAAAGCATAAAATAACAACAGCTACTGTAATAATCCAAACTATTGATGAAAATGGAAACAATTTAAGATTTGAAATAGATATAAAAGCTCCAGGTAATAGTTGGTGAAAGCAAGAAAAATATCACGATCCCAAGAATAAGAAAAAGGGCGTAAGTCCTCCGAGCGGTGGCATCGTGCTATAAGCGTGAAGTAAGTCCACGGTGTGGGCGAAAGTCTGTCTGCTACATAGTTTGCCCGCGATAGTGATGCGGAGCTGAAATAGAGCGTAGCAGAATTTTGAACGAGTAGGACGCTGGCGATGACGAGGCAGCCGACAGAAAATGAGCGAAAAAAAAGAAGCATTAGCCGCATATTCCAAATTTGGAAAAATTTGGAATCGTTACGTCTATTGGGGCATCGAAGAATTATTTCGCCGTAAAGTTCCAGCTTCAGTTGTTTATTGGAGTTCGATCCATGATGGCTTTCTCCCTCATCTCATCTGGTCAATTGCATGTGGTTATGATATTTGCGATGCCTTCATATGGAATCCTTATGCTCCCAAATGCATCCGTACATCAGACAAAATGTTTTGCTCAAGTGAGGGTAAAAAAGAATGGAGGACCTGAAGTAAGAACCCCAAGACCGAAAATGATTTTAAGATGCAACTTTTACGTTATAATTGAAAGGAGCTGTTGGCAGGCACCCCCGAACCCGGGTAGGGGCGCAATCCGGGGTTTGTAGGCTGGTTCTGGTGTGTTGCGCCGGCACATCAGAGCTGGTTGAAAGGTAGAGGCTGGCTACCTCTACTGAGGGTGCGAGGGTTCGACTCCCTCCCTTTCTCTTTTTCCAATATTTTTCACAATATGTAAACGTTCAGTTTAAATCTTTCAAGCATCATTTATTTCCGATATGAAGGATTATCCAATTTTCATAGGTTCAGATATCAGAGTAAAAGGAATAACAGAACGAATTGACAGCAATAGCCAGACAACAAAAAAAATATGGCTCGATGCCAAACGCCGAGCAATTGAGGACAATTCTGTAAATCGTTCAATTGCTTATAGCATCGATTCTCTTGCCAGATTAATCATCAAAGTAGAAACATTCAGTATCTTAGGCGATTACGAAATCCACAGTAATGACGATGAAAAACATGCTGAACTAATCGCAAAAATAAAGCAATTCATTGATGACATCGCGCTAATGAAATTATTCCGACAATCATTCCCAAGCGTGAAAGTTCATGGACGTATTTTTTTCCAAAAAATATACGAGAACGAAAAAATAAGAACAGTCGGTAAGCCTCGAAAACTAAAAACTTTGCAACAGCTCCCTTCTGTTCAGAAATTTGTCAATCCTTTCGATCAATCTGATTTCTATTTATATCAGAACATCGAGATTAAAAGCGATTGGCGAAATCCTAACGACCATAGAACAAAGA
>Ga0180301_10003506_pt1 | contig 12234 bp, 11 predicted proteins | sample GuaBasSediGuay16_FD_121797 | JGI IMG/M metagenome (GOLD analysis project Ga0180301, IMG submission 121797) | Subseafloor sediment microbial communities from Guaymas Basin, Gulf of California, Mexico - Guay16, Core 4569-2, 12-15 cm | ecosystem: Environmental > Aquatic > Marine > Hydrothermal...
CGTAGGTTCAGGCACAGGAGAGGAAAGAGGAAAAGTTGGCACGGCGGCTGATGAACAAGAAATAATATTTCCGGTTTCTTAGCTCTTAATTCTCTTCCCAACCTATATATTTAGGTGAGTACTAAACTCGATGAGTATACGTAAATATATTTGAAAAAGAATCTTAAAAATCTCTGTTTTATAAAAATAATTGAATAACATTCAATACACTATTTATTTAACCTACAAGAAGTCAATAAGTTAACGGCAAAGTAAAGCATAAGTTTAGCTCTATAAGTAACGATATTGAACATCATGAAAAGTTTTTCTCAATTTATCATGAAGTGTAGAGAAATAAGAGAAAAAAGCTTTCAATACGGAGCTTATCCCGTTACTGAAGAAGAAGCGCTAATAATGTACACTATTACTTTCGAAAAAGCCGTCTCAATGAAAGGATTAAATATAGTAGAAGTAGGTAGCGGTTGCGGATACTCTGGAGTATGGTTTCTTAAAGCTTTAGAAGATTCAGGATATCTAAAAAATTCTCGTATGGTTATGATTGAGCAGAATAGAAAGCGAGTTGAGATTCTCAAAAAAGTCCTCAAGGAAATGGGATATTTTAATTTTGCTGAGGTTAAAATTGGCGATGCTAAAGAAATACTCAAAACTATAGAATTCCCGGTTCATATAGCATTCCTAGATGCTGCAAAAAATGAATATCACGTATATTTAAAGCTTTTAGACCCTAAGATGCCCCATGGAAGTATAATCTTTGCACATAATTTTGAGGAATACTGGGGTATGGAGGAGTACGTCAAGATAGTTACGGATAGGAAAAAGTACATTACCTCCCCATTACCGACTTCACTATCGCTAGCCATTTCCATAAAAGTATAAAATGCCAGACAGCGAACATTTTCATTATTACGCATTAGGTAGCTTAACTTCTCAAATTAAGACTTGACAGTATTTATACTACCACAAAAATTCATTATGTAATGAAAGAAGAAACGCTTACCGTAATTTTCGAACCTATAGGAAGAAGAATCAAAGTGCCTCGCGGAATCTCTATCTTGGAAGCTGCAAAAAAGGCAGGTATAGGCATTAGATCAGAGTGTGGAGGCGTAGGGCTATGCGGTAAATGTAAAGTCATTATTACCGACCGCGAAACAGTTAGCAAAATAACTGAAACCGAGAAGAAATACCTGTCAGAAACTGAAATTGAGCTCGGGTACAGACTTGCATGTTGTACGAAGATAATAGGCGAGACTACTGTATTCATTCCTTCTGAAAGTAGACTAGGACCTCGTAAAATCCAAGCTACTGGATTTGAGAGAAAGGTAGAGTTGAATCCGGCAGTAAAAAAGTTTTCAATAGTATTGACTAAGCCTACCTTATCCGATATAAGACCTGACGTTGAAAGACTACTTAGTACTCTTCGACTACTCCACGATACTGCCGGTCAATTAGATTTAGACTATATGCTCTTCGGAAAACTACCGGAGATTCTCCGAAATTCAAATTGGAATGTAACGGTAGCGATCTGGAATAACCGTAAAATAATTGCCATTGAACCTGGGAATACTTCAGATAAGATTTTTGGAGTAGCCATAGATATAGGCACATCTAAAATAGTTGGACACCTAGTTGATTTAGCGACTGGTTCTACCTTATGTGTCGAATCTCTTGAAAATCCTCAGGTAATGTATGGTGAGGATATCATAACACGAATCAGTTTTGCATCATCTAGCAATGATAATCTCGAGATTTTACAAAAATTGGTATTAGAAGGAGTCAATAAGGTTATAGATAACGCTTGTAGCAAAGCTGGAGTATCTAAATCTCAAATATATGAGATAGTCATCGTCGGTAATACCGCTATGCATCATATTTTTCTAGGTATACAACCAAGATATCTAGCATTATCCCCTTTCATTCCAGCAGTAAGGCGTGAAGTTAACGTTAAAGCCCGAGAATTGGGAATTGACGTAAACCAGGGCGCTATTATAACGGTGTTGCCTATAATTGCCGGTTTCGTCGGCGCGGATGCCGTTGCCGATATACTTGCAACAGGTATTCATTGCTCAAAAAAACTTTCTTTATTGATGGACATCGGGACCAATACTGAAATTATACTAGGTAATTCAGAAGATATGATATCATGCTCATGCGCTTCCGGTCCTGCCTTTGAAGGGGCTCAGATAAAGTATGGAATGAAAGCTGTTGAAGGAGCTATAGAGAAAGTCCGGATATGCTCGGATTATGAAGTAGAGTATGAAACTATAGGTGCTGTAAAGCCTTATGGGATATGTGGATCGGCTATGATAGACATTGTAGCTGAATTGTTCAAACATGGCATCATAAATCGCCGGGGAAGATTCGATTCTAAAATCGACACGCCAAGACTGAGAAAGCGTAATAAAACCTTAGAGTTTGTCATAGCTTGGAAAAATGAAACTGCTATGGGGAAAGAAATTACTATAACCCAGAAAGATATAAACGAGATTTTATTGGCTAAAGCCGCCATATACGCCGGTTGTACGATTTTAATGAGAGAAAAGAGAGTTAAAGAAGCAGATATTGAAAAACTACTGATTGCAGGCGCTTTTGGGAAATATCTTAATCCTGAAAATGCAAAGATTATAGGCTTGATTCCCGACGTAGCTATCGATAAGATAGAATTCGTTGGTAATAGCGCGGTAACTGGAGCGAAAATGACTTTATTATCGGTAGAAGCTAGGAAAGAGACAGAAGAAATCTCTAGGAAAACCCGGTATTTAGAGCTCGCCGCCAATCCCGATTTTAAGAAAGAGTTTATTAATTCAATCTATATACCACACAAGAATTTAAGTAGGTTTCCTTCAGTTAAAAAATTGTTAGAAGAGAGTGGAAGTCATGTTCAAATTTGAGCGAGAACAGAAAATTTTTGAAATTGATGGAGTTAGAATTGGAGGACAACCAGGGCAGCTTCCTACCGTTATGATGGGAAGTATCTTCTATCATAAACACAAGATTGTGAAAGATGAGAAAAAGGGCGTATTCGACAAGGATAAAGCAGAAGAACTTTTGAAAAAAGAGGAGGAATTATCTATTGAAACGGGAAATCCTAGAATAGTTGATGTTTGTTGTTCTTGGCCTCAAGCCTTTGAAAAGTTTATTGACTTTATAGCTGATATCATCGATGGACCCTTTGCTATCGATGGGCCTACAGCGGAAGTTAGGATAGCAGGCGTTAAATACGTGTCGGAGACAGGACTTTCAAAACGGGTAGTTTATAATTCGATAACTCCGTATACAAAAGAAGAAGAGATACAGGCTATAAGAGATGCAGGGATAAAATCGGCAATATTTCTAGCATATAACACTAGAAAACCTACGATTGAGGGTAGACTTGAAGTAATCGATAAACTGCTCGAAATCGCGGAAAAAGCTGGAATCGAGAATATTCTAATAGACGCTATGATACTGGATATTCCTGATCCTGGACCTGTAAGTAAGGCAATTTACCTTGTTAAAAGAGAATATGGATATCCTGTCGGCGCTGGGCTACATAACGCTATTGACAGATGGAGGGAGAGGAGGAGATTAACGCGAGAAGAATACGATATGGCGTCGGCAATTGCTAATGCTTTTGCAATTTTTGCAGGAGCCGATTTCGTGCTTTATGGACCTATAGAGAACGCTAGGACAGCGTATTTTGCCTGTTCATTAGCCGATGCATACGTGGCTTACAGCATGAGACAGGAATATCGTATAAGGCCGCTGGTGAAAGATCACCCCCTTCTTAAAATATTTACTAGGTCAAAAGTTTAAATAAAGTCTATTTTTTATAGATGCAGTATTTTTTAGCATAAGTATACATGGTTACGATGTTCTCGATGGGAGTGCCTGGTTGTGGAGCATGTGCCGGAGCTAGAATTAACCCACCATTCTCGCCGCATTCTTTAAATCTCTTCTCTACCTCTTTTTTAACATCCTCTATCGTGCCAAAAGGTAATGTTCTTTGTACAGATATTGTGCCGTGAAGGGTTAATTTATCCCCCCATTTCTGTTTTATACGAGCGGGATCCATGCATTCAGGTTGTATAGGATTTAGTATTTGGACGCCTATTTTAACTAAGTCGTCTATGATAGGCTCTATATATCCATCGCTGTGGAAAAATATGTAAACACCGTTTCTCGAGTAGCTCTTTATTTCATAAATTAGTTTTTCCATGCGTGGCTTGAAGAATTTCTTCCAGATTAAGGGCGAAATCATCATTGTCGTTTGCATACCGAAGTCGTCTGCAAGTCTGATAATATCTACGCCTAAGTCTATGAAGTTCTTCGAAACTCTTATCTTATAGTCGAGCAGTCTATCCAGTAACTTATTGACAAAATTGACGTTCCTATATAAATCTCTCATGAGCCTATTGAATCCTCTAAGAGCCCATGCCTGTTCGAAAAGCCCCATTCCTGTTCCAGCGCTTATAACATACTTGTCTCCTTTCTCTTTGACTATTTCTTTGGCTTTAGCGTATCTTGAGGGATCGTCGGGATCTGGGAATTCATAGCTGTCGATATCTATTTCCGATAAAGGATGGTAAACATATCTCCAATGTAATCTATCCGAAGTCGCCTCGTAATGAGCCCCCCACTCGTCTTCGTACAAGTTCTCGCCGAGCTGTTTAAGATAACGTTCGAAAGGAGGACCCGCGAATACCGCTTTCTTTTTAAAATCTTCAGAGACACCGACTCTTACGAGTCTAAAATCTATCCCGAGATACTCGAGGATTGCTTCTCTATCTTTCATATCTAGGTATTTTTCAAGTCCAACCCAGATATCCGGGCGGAACGGGTCCATAGCTTGATCAAGCGGGACTCTATCCGGTTCTTCGTGTTCAACGGCTTTAAATACTCTTTCTCTATGATCCATATCTTCACCCTTCAAGATTCTAAACCTAGCAATCTTTTGCAGATTTTTACAGCGTCTATGGCGTCTCTACCATAGCCGTCTGCTCCAATCTCTTTAGCATATTTTTCTGTTACTGCCGCGCCACCAACGATTACTTTCACTTTATCTCTAATTCCTTCATTTTCTAATGCATCTATAACGTTTTTCATCTCGCCAATAGTTGAAGTTAACAACGCGGACATACCAATTATATCGGGATTATATTTTTTAACAGCTTCTATAAACTTTTCCGGAGGCACATCTACTCCCAGATCTATTACTTCAAACCCAGCTATCCTAAGCATAGTTTCAACGATGTTTTTACCGATATCATGTAAGTCTCCTTTAACAGTCCCCAACACAACTACGCCGAGTTTTTTATCGATCTCTCCTTTGCCCAATTTAGGCAATATCACCTCGTTCATTATTTCTTTAAAAAAGTCGCCGGAAACTATAAGTTCTGATAGAAAAAACTCTCCTTCTTCGAATTTTTTACCAACAATGTCCATGGCGGGTCTTAATGCTTTTTCTATCACTTCTAGAGGATCTATTCCATCATCTTCAATAGCTTTTCTAACAAATTCTTTTGTACTATCAAATTCGAATTCTAGAAAACTATTCTTTATCTTCTCTAATATCTCTTTTCTGGACAAGGAAATCACCGAGTATTAGCTGGTGATTTTGCTATTTCCCAGTATTCGGGAGGTGTATAAAAAATTGCCGCAAGCGCTCCATAAATTCCCACATCGTCTCCAAGCTGAGTTAATACTATCCTCGGTTCTCTATTTAGAGTATACCTCCCTAAATGCTTCCTAATGGGCTTCAATACTAGCTCTGGATTATTAATTGCTATAGCCCCTCCTACGATTATCAGCTCGGGATCATAAACAGTCACGACATTTGCAAATCCTATTGCATTAAGTCTACCAACATGCTCTACTATTTGAAGAGCCAGTTTATCTCCCTGGTGTGCTTTTTGAAATATCATTTTAGTATCTGCAGTTCCATCTATTATTCTATTAAAAAGCTCTTTTGAAGCAGAAGTCTCACACTTAACTTTCCCCTCTTCTATTAAAAGTCTAGCATATTTAGGCAAATTGCTTCCGGAACAATAAGCTTCCCAATGTCCAGGACCTCCGCAACCACATATAAGCCTACCTTCGTAATCAATCACTATATGTCCAATTTCATGTGCATTGCCGTCTTTACCTAGTAGAAGATGTCCATTTACTATGACACCACCGCCGATACCAGTGCTAAGCGTAATATAGACAAGATTGTTTACGTTTCTACCCTGGCCGAAATGTTTTTCTCCCCAAACAGCAGCTACGCAATCGTTAAATAACACTACGGGGAGTCTATACTTCTCTTCTAAAGGTTTTACCAGTTCTATCCTCTTAATATTGATATTAGCAGTTCCTATAATCGCGCCTTCTTGAAGATTTAAAGGTCCTATACTACCAATCCCTATGCCCCGTATTTTCTCTGACACGCCATTTATCAACTCGTCAATGATTTCGATGAGGAGATTGCTTATAGTATAGCAGTCGCCTTCCTTAGGAGTAAATACGACTTTTTTCCTGTATATATTGCCTTTTCTATCTCCTATTCCTACTCTAATTTTTGTAGCTCCTATATCTATTCCTATAGCCAGATCTTCAGACAAACTACTCACCAGGTCATGTTTATTATTTTCCTTATCAGTTGTAGCAATTTTATACTATTCTTTTACCGAATTCTTTATATAAAGTTAAGGGAAAATGCATAAATATTCAAGATTATTATTTCTAGGTGATGAGCGAAGTAAAACTAGGTCTTTTGGGGGCAGGCTTCGTCTCAGAATTTTACATGCAAGGCTTAATGCACGTACCTGGGCAAAAGGTTAAAATTGTCTATTCAAGAACTGAAAAGAGAGCAAAGAGCTTCGCGCAGAAATGGCACATTGATAATTGGACGACAGATATTCATAAAGTTTTAGAAGATCCGGAAGTAGATTTAGTGATAATAGGCTTGCCTAATTTCCTCCATAAAGATGCAGCTGTTCTAGCCGCAAAAGCTAGTAAGAATGTAGTATGCACCAAGCCTCTAGCTCGAAACGCTCAGGAAGCAAAAGAAATGCTAGACGCCGTGAAGAAAGCTGGAGTTATCCATGGCTATGCGGAAACCGAGGTATTCTCTCCGGCCGTAATGAAAGCAAGGGAAATCATTGAAAAAGGAGCTATAGGCGAGCCTTTCTGGGTGAGATCTAGAGAGGCTCACTTCGGACCTCATAGCCCATGGTTCTGGGATGTAGAGAAATCTGGTGGAGGAGCATTACTCGACATGGGATGTCACTGTATAGAAGCTGCGAGATATTTCTTTGGGAAAGAAAACAAAGTTTTAGAAGTAATGGCATGGGGAAGTACAATAGTCCATAAAGATAAAACAAAGGGAGAAGATAACGCCATTCTAATTATGAAATTTGAAAATGATAAAGTAGGGCAGACGGAAGTTAGCTGGTCATCTAGAGGAGGATTAGACTTAAGAAATGAAATTTATGGTACTATGGGAGTAATATTCACCGACGTAACTAGGGGGACCGCAGTTAAGGCGTTTACGTTGAAAGGAGCAGGCTATGTGCTTGAAAAATTTGAAAGCGATACTGGTTGGATATTTCCAGTAGTTGACGAAGCCAGGATATACGGGTATCACGAGGAAATGTTACACTTCGTTAATTGTGTCAAAAAAGGAGAAATGCCTCGTGAAACTTTCGAAGATGGATACATAGTTAACGTTATACTTGACACAGCTTACAAATCTATGAAAAGCGGAAAATGGGAAAAAGTAGTTTTATAGCTTAAACAATATAACTTAATTTTTATTTTATTTTTATCATATACAGAGAAAAACATTTAGTCATAAAATTCTATGATTCAAAACTCTATATAAATTATTGTGTCACAAAATTTATATAATAGCTATTTTTAAATAATTTTCGATTAACATGAGCCGAAATGCTTTATTTGCAATAGTTATTATCGCCATTCTAATTGTCGGCTTAGGCATCTGGTATGCAACTCGTCCTCCAACGCCTACCGTAAAAAAGGTCACACTTACAATAGCATCTCCCGAGTGGACTCCTGGAAAAGTTATAGAACAATACTCGAAAGAAGAATTTACAGAATATGCTAAACAATATGGTTATGAAGTAGAAATAAGATTTGACTATAGTCCATGGGGAACCTATTATCAGAGGCTAAGTAGCGTCTTTGCAGCTCACAGCTCTGAAATTGATTTAGCCTTTTCAGATAGCCAATGGATTGGAGAATTTGCCGAGGGAGGGCACATAATCAAAATTAACGATTTCTTAGATAAGAACCCTGATCTTAAGAAAGCTTTACTAGAGGATACGTTAGAAAATATACTCCTCTACTACTGCGTTTATCCGAGAAGAGGAATAAGCGTAGATGAAGTTGTCGATCTCGCAAAACAAGGTAAAGTTGATATATGGGGTGTACCCGGTACAGCAGATTCTAACCACCCACTATTCTATAGAAAAGACTTATTTACTCATCCTGAAGAAAGAGCTGCATTCAAGGCAAAATATGGTTATGATCTACCGCAAACATATGAGGATTGGAAGAAAGTAGACTGGGTACAAGTAAGAGATTTTGCAGAATTCTTTACACGCAAGAAAGGAGAGAAACTTGCAGGAGAAGTTCTTGAAGAAGACTTTTATGGAATAGTTTTAATCAACGCTAAAGATTACGACTACATATCATGCTTCTTCCTAGACGTATTCTGGAGCTGGGGAGCTGAACTTTGGGATGAGGAAACAATGACAGCCGAGGGATATGTTAACAGTCCTCAGGCAAAGGAAGCGGCTAGATTCTACATGGAACTGGTTAAATATATGCCCCCAGGCGCTCCATCAATAGATTACGACGCTTTAATCACCACATTTGCAGAAGGAAGAGCCGCAATGACTTCGTTGTGGAGTTCTATGGCAGGAATATTCTTCGATCCTTCAGCTTCTAAAGTTGCAGACAAAATTGGAGTAGCAGTAATGCCCCATCACAATGGTGTACGATACACTGTTCTAGGAGGACAACCACTAGTAGTTTCAGCGTATAGTAAGAATCAAGAAGTAGCTCTCCTATACTTAAAGTGGTTCTACTCCGATGATGTTCAAAAGAAACTTGCCTTAGATCTAGGCTTTACCGCTAGAAAGTCGATTCTCAACACTCCCGAGTTTATGAACTCTCATCCATGGACCCAGGCATATGTTGAAAACGCTAAGTATGCAAAGGACTTCTGGAACATACCGTTATACTCTAAGTTGCTAGAGGCACAGCAGGAAATACTAAACGCCATGGTTGCGGGCCAGATACCGCCCGATGAAGCAATGGATTTAATAGCTCAGAGACATGAAGAAATATTGAAGGAAGCTAAGGGAGGTTAAAATACACCTTAACTGGTGGTTAAAATGAAACGTAAAACCCTTACCTGGTTTTTTGTTATTCCCGCCATTCTTTACCTTTTTATAATTAATCTCTTTCCCTTATTATGGGCTCTCGGTTTAAGTTTTTTTAAATATAATTTGTTAACTGAAAGAACTCCCAAGTTCGTGGGAGTAGATAATTATGGGCAATTATTTAATGATCCAAATGTATGGCTTAGAATGCAGATAACAGGAAAATTTATACTAATATCGCTGCCATTACAGTTCATCCTGGGTACTTTGATAGCCTTCCTACTTTACACAGAGCTTTATGGTCGAAGACTGTTGCTGACGTTGTTCCTGATACCTTTGTTAATAGCGCCAGTTGCTTCAGCACTATTTTTCAGATTTCTTCTCGATGCTAACTTCGGCTTGGTCAATTGGGTTCTTTCAGAGCTGTTTGGTTGGAAGATTTACTGGCTAGGGTCGGAGAAGGTGCCCATACTCGGAGTAGAATATGCTCTCTTAACCGTCGCGCTTGTAGAAACGTGGATTTGGACTCCATTCATAACGTTAATGGTGACTGCAGGATTGTCAACCATTCCTAAAAGCGTTCTCGAACAAGCTAGCATCGACAATATCTCTCTCCTAGATAAATTCAGATACATAGTTTTCCCATATATAAAGCCTATTCTCGGCCTAGCCCTTATTTTGAGAGCAATGGATGCTTTCAAAACATTCGATACTATATACGTTTTAACGGCTGGAGGCCCGGGAGTTTCCACGGAGATAATTACATTTTATATTTATAAGCTAGCTTTTCAAGGTTGGGATTTCGGCTCGGCGTCAGCACTATCCTTTGGAATTTTAGTTATCATACTATATCTTACAACTATTTTCCTTGATTATTTCATATTCAAGGGTGAGGAAGAATGAATGTGAAAAAAATTTTTTGGACAATAATAGCGTTCATTATCGTAGGCATATACATATTTCCAGTATACTGGATTTACCTCACAGCTTTTAAAGACAGAGCTACGCTATTTGAGCTACCACCTAAATTCATTTTCACACCTGTATGGGATAACTTCGATGAATTGATGAGATACAATGCGTTACAGGCCGTGGTAAACTCGGTAATAGTGACAAGCATTAGCATACTGGTTTCACTCCTTATAGGCTTCCTGGCAGCATACGGGCTTTCAAGGTATAAGTATCCGGGCAAGAATCTGATGCTGTTTTATATTATATCGACGAGAATGATGCCCCCCATCGTCTTCATCATCCCAATCTATATGATGTTCAGCTATTTAGGAATGAAAGGAACGTATTTGTCTATGATATTGTTCTATATTGGAGTAACATTGCCGTTCGCCGTATGGATGTCTAAAACTTTTATAGATGAAATATCTATTGAAATAGATCAAGCCGCACAACTAGACGGCTTCACCACTATCGACTTCTTTAGGAAAATATTGATCCCCATGATAGCCCCAGGTCTGGTCGCCGTACTTGTATTCTCCCTTATAACGGTTTGGAACGAATTCCTTATGGCTAATATTCTATCAGATCCGTTCACTAGGCCAGCTTCAGTGGCCTTAGCTAATATTAGAGGTGAGAGAGGTTTTAACTGGGGCAGGGTTGCAGCGCTAGAGCTAATCTATACTATACCCGTCATTATTCTTATATTTCTAATTCAGAAATATCTAGTGAGAGGATTAACGCTTGGTGTAGTTCGATGACTACTATTCAAGAGTATAGGAGCGAATCTGAAAGTGAAAGCTCGATTGCCGTAGAACTGAGGAATTTAAAAGTAGTTTTAGGTAAAAAAGTAGTATTCGAAGATTTGAATATGAGCTTTGAAAGAGGTAGATTAACCGTAGTTCTAGGCCCTCCTGGAGCTGGAAAGACGACGCTACTCAAGACAATCGCTGGCTTTATCGATCCCGTAGAGGGAGAAGTTGTTATAGAAGGGAGAGTAGTTAACGACGTGCCGCCTTCACAACGGAATGTATCTATGGTTTTTCAAACTCTTGCCCTTTACCCTCATATGACGGTTTACGAGAACATAGCTACGCCTCTTTCTACTCGCGGATTTAGCAAGGAAGAAATAGATGAAAAAGTACAGAGTTTAGCTAAACTGTTAAAGATAACTCATACTCTAGATAGGAAACCGGAGACTCTTAGTGGTGGAGAATATCAGCGAGTTGCTATTGCTAAATGTTTGATAAAAGATGCACAGGTATATCTCATGGACGAGCCTTTCATTAATCTAGATCTTAAAATTAGAAGCGAGTTGAGAGATGAAATTAAAAGACTGGCTGAAACTTTGAAGAAAACTATGATATTTGCCACGCCAGATCCCTCCGAGGCTTTAGCCCTTGGAGAAAAGATTTACGTCTTTATGGAGGGTAAGATAGTGCAATTTGGTCAAGGAGTAGAGCTTTATAAAATGCCGAAATCTTTAGAAGTTGCTACTTACGTTGGTGAAGGTTTATTTAACATATTTAAAGGCGAGATTTTACGGAAAGGTAGTAATGTGACTTTCGCTACGGAGGATTTCTCGGCAAAGATACCTCCTGATATTCTCGCCGATGTGCCTAGCGAGGGAAAATACACGCTAGTTATCAGACCTGAAGATATTAAGCCTAGAAGATTTGCCGAGGATAGCTACGAATTTTTAGTAAAAGGTAAAGTTTATACGGTTGAAGTTTTAGGCGGCGACACGCTGGTATATTATGAGCTTGACTCGGGGGCCATTGTAAAATCACTAGTTAATACTATTTATCGTCCAAGTACTGGCGTTGAAGAAGAACTATATTTCGATCCTGGCGAAGTTCTCGTTTTTAATGAAAAAGGAGTTCCGGTGATGAAATGGAGCAAGTCTATTTAGAAAATATAA
>Ga0180301_10003507_pt1 | contig 12234 bp, 12 predicted proteins | sample GuaBasSediGuay16_FD_121797 | JGI IMG/M metagenome (GOLD analysis project Ga0180301, IMG submission 121797) | Subseafloor sediment microbial communities from Guaymas Basin, Gulf of California, Mexico - Guay16, Core 4569-2, 12-15 cm | ecosystem: Environmental > Aquatic > Marine > Hydrothermal...
GACAATATAAAAATTTAGAAGGTATGATAAAGTATATTCAAAAACAAGGAATGAAATTCAGAAAACAGACCAGATTAACCAACTTCTAGATACCCCGCAGTTCTACTGCGGGGTTATTCATTGATGTTAAAAATTCAGAAACATATTTGCAAGCATATATTTTATAGAACATAGGTATAGGAAATAATACATTTTTACCACAAATTTTTGGAAAAAATATAGTCTGGATAGGTAATGAAGTATTCGCAGGCTGTGGAATGCAAAAAATAGATATTCTCACAATAGAAAAATTAGATGAAACAGAACATATTTATAGAATAATTGAACTCAAACACCCAAAATCTAAAATAGGCCTAAACTTTGCTCCTATGCAGCTAGAATATTACATAAAATGGGCAAGAGAAGATATAGGGGGACATATCATAAGCGGTAGAAAGTTTAACATAAAACCAATTCTTCTATCATTCACAAAAAAATTTAATAATATACCAAATTCAATTATTTCTCAAATAAAATCATTAAATAATATTGCAACTGCTCCAGAAATTTGGGAAATAGACTATAATGGAAATACCAATAAAGTTTTATAAACTCAATTGTGAGGGTAAGCACTCTGTGGTGCTTTTATTTAAATCTTTAAAAAATAATCACAAAACTAAATTCCCAAAAAAATCAAAATAGTCGGAACCAACAAAACACCCATCATGAAACTTCTTCTCACACCTTTAGAGATGCAGAATAATCCGATTGCAAGACCTGTAATTGCAATTATTAAACCAATCAAGCCCGTAAACAAATAAACCAGGATAAAGAGTAAAATAAAAACAGATTTTGTGAGTTTGTTGTATTTAATTTTGTAAATATTTTTTATAAGAATTTTTGAAAGAAATAGGGTTAATAGCGAAGCAAAACCGGCAGAAATAACAATCATAAAGAAAATAGTTAGCAGCATTTTAAGAGAATGTTCAAAGGCAAGGCTCTGGATTGCAACAGAAGTCCCGCTTCTTGGATTTCCAATGGTAAATAGACTAATAATTGAAAATAAACTATTTGCAGTTGTAATCCCTCCAATAGAAATCATAAAATCTTTCAGATTTTTTATTCTGGCCAATTGCTGGCTCATAACAGTTACTTGACTTGAACCAACTCCGGGCAAAATCCCCGCAATTAAACCCGAAAATACTCCTATAAATGAACTCTTCTTTTTTGAGCAATCTTCTAAATTCACATCAATCTCCTGTTCTGGAATTTCAGATTTTGAAGAAGCAAAAAACAAACTTGAGAGCCCGAAAAGACCGCAAAAAGCAGGAAACATAACCATAGTTCCAGAAAGAGGCAATCTGAAAATAATTAAACCAAATAAAGCAGAAAAAACAAAAACCAAAAAAGCATTTAACTTGTTTTTCTTTTGAGTCCAGAAAAGATGAGCAATTGTCAAAATTAAGAGAAAAACAATTATTGGTTTAATAAATGAATAGAATACAGGAATAAAAATAACGAAGAAAGGAAAACTTAATGCAATAATTATTACAGAAATTAATCCACCGTAAACTGTTAAATATATCGCCTCATAGGCCCTTCCAGCAAGCAAAAATCTCTGTCCAGGAAGAATGGAAAGAGCCGTATCTTCCTCTGGCGCTGAAAAAAGAATTGATGGAATAAAATCAACAAAAGAATTTGTAATTTCCGACCCAACAAGAATCGCTATAAGGTAAATTATTTCAATTCCGAGAAAAGGAGAAAGAGAAATTAGGAGAAAGGCAATTGTATTTGGATGCAGCCCTGGAATTAATCCTGCAATAACCCCAAGCAGAATTCCAAGAAGTAAAAAGAAAAAAAGTTCAAGAAACATAATTTATTAAATTTTTCTGCGAATATAAATATGACAAGAGGAACTCCGAGTTTTGGAAAACATAATAAACTGTTGCATACAATCTGCAAGAGATGCGGCTCTCATTCTTACAATATAAAGAAGAAATTCTGCACAAAATGCGGATATGGAAAATCAAAGAAAATAAAAACCTATTCATGGAGATGGAAAAGCCCTTTGGGGAAGAGAAACAGGAAGAAATAAACTACTTAAATGTTTAATAATATATTTTATGATTGATAAAAAAGCAATTAAAGAATTTTTTAGACCAGAAGATAATAAATTGATTATAACTACCATATTTTTCTTATTTGTAATATTTGTAAGTATGTCTATGGGTGCGCCGCCACCGATGTGGTTTAAAATTATAGAACCTCTATATTATTTTTTAATACTTCCTGTAGTAATAGTAACTGGTAATTTAGGTTTACTAACTTTTGTTGTTGGCTTTCTTTATTGGTATTTTGTTTCTTGTATAATTGTGGTTCTATACAGATTTATCAGAAAACGTTATTCTTAAAATCAGTTCAATTATTTCTTTAATCTAAATTTTATGGATGAAGAATTTTCAGAAGAAGACAAAAAAATTGTTGAAACTTTGTTAAAGAACAAAAAATTTGTTACTAAAAAGGCTTTAAAGATTATTAAAGAAAAAAACTTGCTTGAAAGAGTTTTGAAATTAAATGAAATTATAATTAATGAAAACATATTAGAGAGATTGCAAGAAAGAGAAATTAAAATTGAAAGAAACAGAGAAAAGAAAATTGCTGAGGAACACGATGTGGATTTCAGAATTGAAAATACGGAAATAAAGCACAGAGAAAGAAAAGTATCAGATTTTGTTTCCTATTTTAACTCAAAGTTTTTTCTTCTTCAACAGATGATGATTAAAAGAATAAACCCAATTTCTATTGCAAATATAAAAAAAACTGCAAATGATGAAATTTCATTAATAGGAATGGTTTATGATTTAAGGACAACAAGCACAGGAAACAGGATTATAGAATTAGAAGACCCAACAGGAAAAATCTCTTGCATTGTAACGAATTCAAATTCTGAATTATTTGAGGAAGCAAACAATATTTTGTTGGATGAAGTAATAGGGGTTAGAGGAGTTTTTAAAAACAATTATCTTTATATAAATGAAATAATAAGGCCAGATGTCCCGGCAACAAATGAAATAAAAAAATTAGATGTTCCTTTAAGCTGTGTTTTTATCTCTGACTTGCATGTTGGCAGTATTGATTTTCTTGAACATCTCTTTAATAAATTTATTAAGTGGATTAATTCAAAAGAAGCAGAGAAAGTTAAATATATTTTTATTGGAGGAGATTTGTGTGTACTACCTGAAACTTTAATTTTAACAAAAAAAGGTCTCAAAAAAATAGAAGATATAAAAATTGGAGAAGAGGTGTTAACTCACTCTAACAGATGGCAAAAAGTAAAAAAAGTTTTTAAGAGAGAAATAGATGAGGAGGTTTGTAGTCTTTCTACAGATTCGTCAAACATACCCGATATTATTTTGACAGGAAATCATCCTGTGTGGGCAACTATTAGAAAAAATAGGTACTTTTCAGTTAGAGGAATGCCCTCCTGGATTCCAGCACATCAGTTATCTAAAGGGTACTCTCTATTCAACATAAGAACAGAAGAGCCATTTTCAAGTATAAAAGAAGTAGAATTTTCTGATACCCCAAAACAAGATAAGATAAGAAGTTCAAGTCTCCAAAAAAAAGTTAAACTAGATAAAGATTTCTTAACAGTAATTGGATTATTTCTTGGAGATGGAACAGTAAAATTAAATAAAAAAAGAGGAACAGTTAGTTTTTATTTTGGGAAAAGAAAGAAAAATGCTATTGAAATTGTAGAGAGATGGGCAAGAAAATTAAAGTTGAATTTGTTAGTTCATCAGCAAAATAATTTAAAGATGATGTATATAAACTCAAAGCCTCTTGCAAAATTTTTTAGTCAGTTTTACAAAAATAAAATAAAAGATATACCAGAGTTTTGGTTAAATCTACCATTGGAGCAATTTAAGTGGATAGTATATGGTTTAGTTTTGTCAGATGGTTGCTTTGAAAAAAGGAAAATAGGCGGGAGGGTAAGAATAAATAATACAAGTATTAATCTACTAAAAAAAATCAGATTGAGACTTGAATTTTCTGGGATTTATACTTCTCTCTGTTTATCAAGAGGAGAAATATTTAGTAAGTTTGGGAAAAGAATTTCAAAAACAAAAAATTATTTTGAACTTTCATTTTCAAATGAAACCACAATGCCAATATTAGAACTCTTTGGATTTAAAGAGGGGTTAAGGAGAAATCCAAGAGAATTTAGAGAATCTTTTTTCTACTCTTTAAAAAAACTAAAGAAAAATATAAAACAAAAATATAAAGGATTTGTGTATAATTTAGAAGTAGAAAATGATAATTCTTATATAGCTAATGGTATTATTTTACATAATTGTGATGGAGTTGGAATTTATTTAAATCAGGAAAAAGATTTATCAATAAAAAGTTATGAAAAACAATATGAGTATTTGGCAGAACTTCTAGCAAAAATTCCAGAACATATAAAGATTATTGTTCAACCAGGGAATCATGATATTGTTGGGAATCAGGAACCACAACAAACTCTAAAAGAAACCGCTCTATCAAAATTACAAAATATTGAGTTTGGAACAAATCCATGTTCTGTTGTTTTAAACAACAATTTTAGAATTTTGATGTATCATGGATATTCTTATGATGATGTCATAAGAGAGATGCCTAAAATAAGACTAGAGGGTTATAAAAAACCTTGTCTGCCTATGATAGAAGTTTTAAAAAGAAGACATCTTGCACCAAGTTACGGCTCTTCTTTAGTTATACCAAAACAGACAGATGATTTGGTTATTAAAGAAATTCCAGATATCTTTCATTCCGGACATTTGCACACTGTTTGTCTTGAAAATTATAAAAATATTTTGTTAATAAATTCCGGAACTTTTCAGGGAAGAACAAAATATCAAGAGATGCAAGGACACATTCCGCATCCAGGAATATTTGCCTATGTTGATTTGCAGACAAGAGAGAGTAAATTGATTAATTTGAATTAAAGAATTTTATGCTTCATTTAAATTTTTTTAATTTATTATGCGAATACTATTAATCTAATTAATTAAAAGACTAATTATGATTACAAAAACCTTAAAATTTGTTTTGTTTTTTTTAATCCTCGTTTCTCCAGTTAGCGCTTTTTCTATAGGTACTGTTCCAGGAGTACATTATCTTGGAGAATTTAGTCCAGGAGATACAAAATATGTAAAATTTTATTTAATGACCAATGCCAAAGGAGATGTATTAACTACACTTTCATATTTTCCAGCACATATTGATTTATATTATCCGGGGAAATTAAGTTATATTTCTGCTTATGAAACTTCACAGGAAGATATTTCGGATTGGATAAAATTTCAACAAAATCCTGTGCTTGTTTCTCCAAGGAAATCTTTTGTTATAACTTTGGAAAATGGAGGAATTGCTAAAGTAAATACGGAAGTTGTATATAAGTTAGTAATCCCTAAAGATGCTGAGCCTGGTTATCATATAGGCTCTATTTCATTAAGTCCAAAGGTTGTTAGTGGAGGTACTGGAACCGGTGTTTCTACAATCGGATTAACAAGATATATTTTCATTTTTAAAGTTAGAGGAGAAGCAGAGAGAAAAGGTATGGTGAAAAATATTTATGCAGATAGAGTTAGCAAAAATAAAGCAAGAATTGATGTTCTTTTTAAAAATACAGGAAAAGATACAATTTCTGTGAAAGTTGATAAGTTAAATATTTATGATGAGTATGGAAATCTTACAGATACCTTACACTCAGGAATTGTTTATGTTGCACCAGGAGAGACAAAAATAATACCAGTATATTGGAGCGGTAATAAAATTAAAAGTGGATTTTATAAGGCAGAAGCCAAAGTTAATTATATTACGGGATTTGCAAGTAAAGAGGCAACAATAGAAATACCAGACATTATCTCTATTCCTCAAAAATTACCTGAATATAAATTTCCTTGGTGGTTAATTTTGCTTGTAATTCTAATAATAATTTTAATAATTTATTGGAAATCTTAAATAATGAAGAAGAAACCAATATTTGTGAGTATCGTAGTTTTATTTATTGTTGTAATAATTGTTTTAGCAACTCAGACGAATACGAATTTAGTTAAATATAAACTAAAAGCAAATGTTACAGAATTAAGGATAAACAACAGTAAACTTTTATTAGGAATTTCCAATGACCCAACAGAATTTAATTTTGGAATAGTACCAGAAAACATAACTGTAAAGAAAATATTGAATTTAAAAAATAATGAAAACTTTGATAGTTTGATTGAGATTCATATTGATGGTAATATTTCAGATTATATAAAAGTTGAAGAAGAAAATTTTCTTTTAAAGGGTAAAGAAAACAAGCAAATAGATATAACATTCAATGCAACAAAAATTGGTTACTATACGGGAGAAGTGGAAGTTTATATAACTACACCTAAATATGAATTTTTAGCACCTCTTTCTTTGTGGAAATTATGAAAAAATTAGCTATTTTGTTATTCTTTGCTATACTGCCAGTAACTTATGCAATGATTATAAATGTTGAGATAAAAGATATTGTAAATGGAAGAAGCTCATATCACAATTTCAATAATTCTTCTATTGTAAGTTTTAGTTTAGATTGGGAAAATATAGGTTCTGTAGATTGCAATGCAAGACTGAGGATGGATATTCAAGATTTAAATTCCTCTGAATTACATATTGTGTGGAGTAAAAAGGAAGTATTAGCTCCTGGAGGAGGAGCTTTATTAAGCACATATTATTTACCAAAAAAAAGCGGAAATTATAGTGCAACAATAAAATTGTATTATTGTAATGATATTTATACAATATCTAATTTTAACTTTTCTTTTGAGAAACCAGAATTTAAAAAACTCAATTTATCTTTAGATGTTGCTACAACAAAAAATGAAATTAAATTTAAAATTAAACCAAAGAAAGATTTAGATAAACTTTATATAATACCAGAAAAATATCCAAGGGGCTGGATATTTGATTCACTTGAAGTTAAAAATTTAAAAAAAGGTAAAGAAAAGGAGGTAACTTTAACTTATATTCCAGCGTATTGGATGTCAAGAGATATAACATTTTCACTCATCTCGGGAAATTATTTAAAAAATGTAAAAATTAAATTAGAGGAAGAAAAAAAATTACCTGTTTTTGAAATCGTCATAACTCTTTTTGCAATTTCCTTATTTGTTAATTTTTATTTAGTTGTGAGAAGAAAGAACAAAAAGAATTAATATAAAAATAAATAATATTTATGATAAAAAACTTCAATCCAAAAATTATAGGAATATCTTCTGGAAAAGGTGGTGTAGGTAAAACAACTTTTTCTATAAATTTATCTTCAGCATTATACGAATTTGGAGTTGAAAATATTATTGTTGACGGAGATATTTCAAATGCCAATCTATCTGTTCAACTTGGCCTGCAACATAATGCTTTGACAATCCAAGATTTAATAAAGGAAAAATTAAATCCTTTACATGCTGTTAGAATTCATCCAACAGGTTTAAGAATTTTACCTGCAGCTATATCTTTAGATAAAATAGAAGTTGATATTAAAAAATTAAAAAAATTATTAGACCCTTTACAAGAAAATTTAATTATAGATTTTCCTCCAGGAGTAGGAAAAAATACAAAGGATTTAATAAATATCTGCGATGAATTAATCATTATTACAACACCAGAGCAAACAGCAGTAGTAGATTCGATGAAGACAATTGAATTAGCAAAGGAATGCAGGAAACCCATTCTTGGAGTTGTAGTTAATAGATATAGTGGAGATAAATATGAATTGTCTATTGGTGAAATTCAGATAATGTGCGAAAATCATATTTTAGGAGTTATACCTGAAGATAAAAAAGTTAAAAAAGCAAATTTTACTTGTTTGCCATATGTATTTGCTTATCCTTATTCAAAGGCATCGATAGAAACAAGAAAAACCGCTGCGAGAATAATTGGTAAACCTTATTATGAACCAAAATTTAGTTTTTTTAGAAGATTGTTTGAAAGATGAAACTAAAAACTTTGGTCGGACTTATAATTTTTTTATTAGCAATAAATTTCAACCTAGTTTTCGCTAGTTTAAATGTTGACTTGACCACTACCCCACGGGAAGTTTGGCTGAAAGAATCACAAACACACCAATATCAAGATCCTATTATTAATGTGCAGACTTTATGTAAGTTTAATGGAACAGAGGTAACGAGCAATTCAACTATAAGTATCTATTTATATGATGAACAAGATAACTTAAAAAAATCAGCAAGTGGAAGTTCAGTAGATTTCTCAATTGAAAATTCTTGGAGTCCTGGAATCTATAAAATAAGAGTTACTTGCGATTATGGTAATTTTTCTAATTCAACAGAAAAACAAATTGAAGTTCATAAGTTGGAATTATATTTAATGGAGAATAATCTAACTTCTCATATAGGAGACACATTAGTTGTACCAATTACTTTTAAGGTTGATGGTAGCATAGATAAATTTGGATTAGCAAATTATGATCTTTCTTTAGGCGGAAGGAAAATAACTATAGGTTCAGATAATTTAGAACTGAATGGAGATATCTTAAATATAGAGGCACCTGTAGATTTAGATTTTTCCGAAGGTTACTGGGATTTTGATTTGAAAATTACTTACGATAATGAAGAAATAGAAGTAAGTAAAAATAAATATATTTATTTAGAATCTCCTTTGAAATTAGCAACTAAGAATAAAGATATCAGTTGTAAAGCAAATCAAATATGTACAAAAACTTTGAATTTAAAGGTTTATTATTATGGAATTGGTTCTTTAGAAGATTTTGATGAAAACAATTTTGTAATAGGTATTTTTAAAAATGATGAATTAATAGATACAGCAGATATTACAAAAGTTAATTGTAGATCAAGTACAAACTCTTGCGATTTAGATATGATAATACCTAATTTACCTCCTGGAGACTATGTATTATCAATTAAAGTTTATAAAGAAGAATATGAATCTACCAGTACAATACCATTAACAAGTTATTTATCTCTCGAGGGAGAGATAATTGATGCTTCTGGGAAAGGAGTATCTGTAAATATTGTATTAAAAAACAAAAAAACAGGTAAAATAATTACTGCAAGTTCTACAGGAGGAAATTATAATTTAAATATTGTTCCTGGAGAATATGATTTTTCAGCGGATCTTGGTAGTGGGACATTGCATACTGAAATATATAATGTTACTTTCGAATCAGAAGATATAAATTATGGAAGTAATATTAATTTTGATTCTTTTACAGGAACATCACCTATTGATGGTGTCCATATAACAAAAGTTATTGTTTTTGAATTTGGTTATAAGTTTGGAGATGCAAAAATATGGATACCCTATACAGATAGTAATGTTGTTAATGAAGATAATTTAAGGGTCTATAGATGCTCTAAATGGAATTTTGGTAGAAGAGTTTGTAACGGAGGGTGGGAACTCATTAGCAGTAAGATCGATGTTATAAGAAATGTTGTGGAAGTTCATACAAATAACTTCGGTGCTTTTGTTTTAGGTGAGCAAAAATCATTACATTTCTATACAATTGCTCCTAGTAAAACTGTTGCTTATCTTGGAGACACAATACCTGTAGAAGGAAAGATTCTAGATTCTGATGGTTTAGAAGTAGAGGGAGTTACAGTAACACTAACTCTTGAGAACCAGACATCTAATATAACAACTTTATCTGATGGTTCTTTTGTAGGATATGTTACACTACCTTACAAAGAGGGTTCTTTCGAGATTGAAGCAAAGGCAGAGAAGGAACCTTATATTTCCGCTATTAAAAAAATGATTGTGAAGACAACGAGGAAAAAAGAAATTTCAGTGACTTTACCAGATACCACTTCAGTGACTTTAAATAAAGAGGGTATTTTAGAATTGATTGTTATGAATACAGGTCAAGTAAATCTTACGAATATTTATTTACATATAGATGGATTATCAGTCAAGAATTACAATCTTGTTCCCAGCCAGATAGATAAGTTGGAACCTGGAAAGAGCGAAAAAGTAAAAATGCACGTTCATTTTACTTCAGATGATTGTGAAAATCAGAAATGCAAGCAATATTATTTAGTAGGTGTTACTGCTAAAGCAAAAACAAATGAAAATGAAGAAATAAGCAGTGGTGGGAGTTTCACTTTAGAATTAAAACAACCTGTAATTGAAAATCAACAATCTAATGGTTTGTTTAATGGTATCTTAGGAATGTTTACTTTACCATCGTTTAATTTACAATCAAATTTGATTAATTATCTTTTGGGGAGTATAATATTAATTTTGGTAATCTTAATTGTTAAAAAGAAAAAAAGCACTCCAACTTATAAGGGAGGTTATAATTATAAAAAAGTTAACCTTCCTAGGAATAATATTATATCAAGTATGAATTCAATAAAAAAACAAATAAGAGATAAAAAATGAGAAAAATAGCAATTGTCTCAGGTAAAGGAGGAATAGGAAAAACAACTCTTGCAATTAATCTTGGTTATATATTACATAATGAATTTAACATTGATACAACCATTGTAGATTGTAATCTAACAACACCGCATTTAAGTATAAATCTGGGAATATATGGAGCGAATAAAACATTAAATGATGTATTGAAAGGAAAAGCCAAATTTGAGGAAGCAGTAAGTGAGCATCCTATAGGGATTAAAATTTTACCTGCATCTCTTGAACTAAAAGATTTGGAGAATGTAGATATAGAAAAATTACCTTTTGTTTTGCAGGAATCAAATTCTAATTTAATTTTAGATTCAGCCCCTGGTTTAGGTAAAGAGGGGATTGCAGCAATTTCTTCTGCAGATGAGATTCTTTTTGTTACCCAGCCTTTTACAAGTGCTGTTGCAGATGTTTATAGGGCAAAGAAAGTTGTAGAAAAATTAGATAAAAAAATTTTAGGAATTGTCGTAAATGCGAGGAAAGGATTAAAGCACGAACTTGCAGATTATGAAATAGAGCAATTTACAGAGATTCCTGTTATTGAATCAATACCTTATGATATTGAAATAGAACGAAGTGTTGCAGCAAGATTACCTTTGCCGTTATTTAATCGTAAGGCGAAATCAAACAACGCTTTCTATTCTATAGCTTCGCAAATTTCTGGAGTTGAATTTTCTATACAAAAAGAAAGTTTTTTTGAAAAGATAAAAAAGATATTTAAATATGGCAGGTGAACTAATAATTGTATTGGAAATCGCTATATTTTTTATCTTTATCTATTTTATTGAGAAGAGAAAATATGAAGAACATAAAATAAAATTAGATAAAGAATCTGTTGATGAATTTTCAAAATTTTTATCAACCGAACTCAAATCAAGATTTAACTCTTCTAAAGATGGTTATATATCTATAAAACCGGAAGAGTTATTTTATTCTTTTAATAATCTGAAGAGACAAAATGGTTTTAATATCGATGTAAAACGCAAATATAATAAATATAATGTTAATGAGAAAAAGTGATATTTATCTTTCAATATCTTTGTTTTCTTTGCTTATTACTTCGTTAATTATCGCTCCTTTCGTACACGAAATATCTATAATAGGTGCAGTTATTTTGGAGGGATGTGAATTTTATTACTTAAATTTTAAGTTAACTCTTCTAGAAGGATTAAAAGCCTCTACAAAGATTCTATGTCCTTTAGAAACATATAATTATATTACAATAAGTCTTGCAGGATTTTTTTCAACTCTATTACTAGGTAATTTGCTTCTTTTTTTTGTATTTTATTTTTACAGAAAATATGGACATGTTTTATTATGCAATCTTTTCATAGGTTTTGGATTTATTTTCAATAGTCTGTTGTGTTTCTTTGAAAAAACAGAAGTATCTGATTTTTTCTTATATACCTACGGAATACAATTAAATTCTTTATATCTTGTTGGAACACCTTTATTATTATCTTATCTATATATTGTGTTCTATTTTTTTAGAATTTATTTGAACAGAGAAGTATTTGCATAAAGAAATAAAAATTCACTTAGTTAATTATGCAAGCAAAACTAAAATTCTCAGCCATTCTATTGCTCCTACTCCTAACCATAACTTTCCAATTCATCCCAACCATAATTTACAGTAAATCAAACCTAAAAATCCAGCCAGACCAACAAACCTATCTCCAAGGAACACAACTCAAAATAACCTGCTTCGGAAAAATCCAAATCTACAAAAACAACATTCTAAAAAAAGAAGCAATAGGAAAACTAACTTACATCCCACAAGAACCTGGTAAGTATGAGATAAAA
>Ga0180301_10003509_pt1 | contig 12232 bp, 4 predicted proteins | sample GuaBasSediGuay16_FD_121797 | JGI IMG/M metagenome (GOLD analysis project Ga0180301, IMG submission 121797) | Subseafloor sediment microbial communities from Guaymas Basin, Gulf of California, Mexico - Guay16, Core 4569-2, 12-15 cm | ecosystem: Environmental > Aquatic > Marine > Hydrothermal...
AGAGGAACTAAATTAATCGCAGACCCATTTTGCGGCTCTGGATCCTTCGGATTTGGTGCCATCCTTGTCGGTGCTTCAGCCTTCCTTTCAGACATAAATCCCGTTTCTGTGTTCATAGCTTACAATATTTTAAATGGCGAAACTTTAGATACTGATGTGATCGAAATAATGAAAGAAATCTGTCATGAAGTTGAAAATGAAGTCTATTCTTTGAATGGATCAAGTATTAAATTCGCTGTATGGAAAAGCATTTATAGGTGCCCATTTTGTGGTGAGACAATAAATTTAGTGGCTAGAAAGAAAATTTCATGTAAAAAATGTGGTAGAAGCTTCCTTACTAAGGATATACACATCAATGAAAAGCTTACTTCGCTTAAGTTTATTTCGGGGAAAACTACACAGCATGAAAAGCTTATTAAGGATTATTTAAGCATAGAGGAAGCGCTTAAGGTAAAATTCTGGTATCCCAGAGGAGAATTTGTATATCCGGGAACAAGGATAGAATTTAGGAATGGCCCACATGCGCCTATCCAAATTAAAGACTTATTCACCAAACGCAATCTGTACGCAGCATCCAAATTATATTCTTATATTGAGAATATTTGGAGGGAGGATAAGACTCAAGGAGATCTCTTGAAACTTGCTTTCATAGCTTCTTTAGCTAATGCCACAAAAATGATACCTCACAGTAGGACTAGCGGCCCTTCTTGGAAAATACCTCGGTATTGGATTCCCGGTTTAAGAGAAGAAAGAAATTTTTGTAGATCCTTTTTAAGGAGACTATCACTCTTAGCCTCATTTAAAGAGAAATGGTCAACTATTGTTTCAAATTATCAGATTACTGTGTCATTTAATGGTAAAATAGAATCATCTGAAAAGAATTTTATACATTTATGCAAAGCTAATGCACTTGACATTTACTCAGATTTACCTAAATTAGATCTAATCGTATTTGATCCCCCACATTATGATGAGATAAATTACTTTGAACTAACTTATCTTTGGCAAAAATGGTTGGAAGGTAGATATAGAGATAGTCGTTTTAGAGATTACGATTACTGGAAAGATGAAATATGTGTAAATAGAAAAGTAGGCAAAGACCTACGATGGTATAACGCTCAGCTTTATGAGATAATTTCACGTTATATAAGCTGTCTTAGAAAAAATGGTAAAATTATTCTGATAATACACAATAAAGACAAAACTATACTAAGAAAAACTGTTGAAGGATTGAAAGAAGTTATTGGTCACAACTTTGCTATTAAGACTGAATATAAATTCCCGAAAACCCCCTCTCCAACACAGGGATTACATGGACATAAGAAGTATTTATGTATCGTGAAAATAAAGAGACGCTAAGTAATTTCATAACTTGAAAGGTCTGTAGCTCTCTTCCAAAGAACCTCGTATTGCTTTTTCTCAGTTTCAATTATTTCAGGGTGAAGCTTTATCTCAGCTCTTTCAAAGTTTCCATAAAATGCGCTTTCGGTTAAATTGAAGGAGCCTATAAGGACTATGTTGTCCGCGATGTATGTTTTATCGTGGATTAATCTTATTTCTGGTTTATCCTCTACCCTAACCGCTAAATTTTCTAGGCTTAAATTCTCTTTCAAAATTTTAAGAGAATCTCTCTGGAACCCATATTTCTCGTCTTCCTTTCTAGGCATCCACGTTATTACTCTGACTTTTACCCCTATCGAGGCCAGTTCGACCAATTTTTTAGCGTAAGTAGGCGAAATATAAGGACAAAGAACATCTAAACTGTCCTTCACATTAAATAATATAGGCTCTATATACTTTCCCAGCTCGTTAGATCGTTTTGTTAAACCACGTAATATGATATCCTTCAAACGTTCAGTGAATTTATAAAGCAGCATTTTACTGGTAGTTAATACTTGCTGAACACCTTCTCCACAGAATCTCTCTAGTCTAACGCATCCATTACATCCATCTAAGCAAAGCTTAAATCCATATTTTTCAAGAATGTCATCGAAATAATCACCAATTTCTTCTACATCTGTATCGCTTACAAACCCTCCCGCTAGCAGTACTGTCCTAGCGAGAGTTATATCAAGCTCCATATCGGAAGCATCTAAAGCTTTTCTGAATTCCTCAACTTTTCCACATACCCTCCTAATTTTCTTTGCTATATCTTGTTCCCTTAAATCTCCTCTTTCTAATCTACTAATCGCCTGATTTAGAGTTCTCTCAGCCTCCCTCATTCTTAGTGATGTTAATCTATCAAAATCACTGCTATGAAGGCTAAGGTAGGTAGATAACCAATCAGCAAAATGATAGATGAAAGTATGTAATCCTTTATCTTTAATCGCCCTAGTAATGGTATCAACAATACCTATCCTGCCATTTTTAGCATTTTCTGCAAGAATTATCTTATTAGAGTATCTATGATAGTATTTAGTCAAAATAAAACTCATATCTACACCAGCAAATTTCTCCAAAATGTATTGGGTCAAAATGTGTTCCATAGAATGAAGGAGAACTCTTCTAGCGAAGTTTACTAGCTCTTCTTTAATTTGTGAGCCTGTTATATGTTCACTATATTCCTTTGCTAATTCACTCTCTTTATTTAATAATTTTCGAATAGTTCTGCCGAGTCGTTTGTAATCAAGGGTCCTACCTAATGCTTTATGGAGAATGAATTTGAGGGCTATATTCTTTCTTACGTCTTTTTCTTTGCTCAGAATTTCTTCTATTAGATTATTTAACCACTCTTTATTAAAGGAAATTTCCATAACAGATGTTGGTATAGCATAGCCAATTTCTGTGTCAAAGAAGATCCTCACTGTAGGTCTAGCATTAATAAACCATGTGCCAATTTCGACTGCATACCATCTAGATTCAACTCTCTTCTTTTCATAAGCTTTAAAGTTAATCAAGAAAAGAGGGAATTTTTCCTCATATACAACTAGGCCCCCCTTTCCTATACGCAATCTTCTTAACGGATAGGATTTAGGGTAGAATCTTCTTTTGTAATACTTCCCGCTCCAAAATATTTTTCCATCGCACGGCCCCCCCCGTTCTGAACTAAGTCTGCACCTGCCTTTGAATGGACATCTAACATCAAATGGATCAGTGGATAATCCTAAACCTTTATAACAAAAATATAAGTAATCTAATCTAAGCCTCCAAGATGCAAGTATAGGTCCTATGGTTTTTGCTAAGGTAGAAGCTCTCTCTTTTAAGTATTGAAGTATCTTTTGCTTAGTTTTTATTGAAGCTACTTCCTTCTCTATAACAGAACTTCCTAATTTGAGGAAAAATTGATATTTTCCTCCAACTTCTATGATTACGCTTTTTGTTGATAAATCAATTAGCTCTATGGATTTAGGGATGATTAACCCTCTCTCGTAAGTGTATTTTCCTTTAATTAATGGAGTTGGTCTTCCTCCAGTCGTTTTCGCCAATACCTCGTTCCAGGAATCCCATGACACTTCCTCAGGTTTTAAAATCCATGCAAACCTTGATCCCAATATATCAGTTATTTCTTTATCAATCCCCGTCTCGTAGGTGCATTTAGTTAATTCGAATGGGGGAACCCTATACATAAAGCTCGTTATGGACACTTCTGATAGCGGATGTTCTCCTTCCTTTAACAAAACATTTTCGTATTTAATTTCATCAACCTTATGGTCTATAGTTTCTATTCCGAGACCCCTAAAACCAGCTATCGCTTCGGCAATCCGTTTTCCCGATCCAACAACAGCTGGTATATCAGGTAATGATAGAAGATAAATAAGTTCCTCAGGAGAGTCCTTAAACTTTTCTGAAAGCTCTATAAACTTAAGTAACTTAACTTTATTATCTCTTATTTTGCGCAACGCATCCAAAATGTTGGTAGATATCGAGCTAGCAATTCTAGCCCCTTCAATTAATTCTTTTTCATAAAGCTCATCTTCCTTTAGGCGAATTTTCTTTCGAAGCTTGTCTAATGTTACTTTTAACTCCTCTATAATCTTATCCGCCTTGTCACTCATGGGTAAACCCTCCTCAATAAGCGAAATAGATTTCTAGCTAATTCTTTCATCTCTTCATCCTCGACTCTTTCCGCAAATCTCCAGGCCCTTCTAGCAACTATCTCAATGATACTCATTACCTCACCCGTAACTAAGGCGTAATCGTTTAATCTTTTCCATTCTTCTACTCTTTTTGGTAATTTTTCAAATTCTTCCTCAAGCTCTTTAAGTAAAAGCTGAGCATCTATATCTTCCTCCCTCCTAACTTTCGCATTAAGCTTATCTAAGATTGTTTTAGCCTCAGCAGCAGTTTTCATTATTTCATCAAGAAATTCTTCTAAGTTTGAAAATCTTCCATCTGGACCAAGGATGTATGTGCTCTTCCCTTTTCTACCCATCTCATCCATGAGTAATGAAAACGTATGATATCTTTTTACAGCTGTATTCTTCCATGCAATTGGAATACCTTTATTCCTAAAGCCTTCTATGAGGTTTTCTGGATTGTACAGGTAATAAAGTTCCATTGGAGTATTTCTAAGTATTATTATAGCCAAGGTTGTATAGAGAGTTTTCTCTATATTCCTTCCAGCACGACCTATTCGCTGGGGTATGCTTTCCAACATAAAGGGAACGCCCACTATTCCTATGAAAGTTACATTTGGATAGTCAACTCCAAGCTCAAGAGTAGAAGTAGAAATCAATACACCCAGCTTACCATCCACAAATTCTTTTTCTATTTTCTCCCTATCCTTAACACCTGCATGATGTAACCTTATCTTCTGGAATATTTCATGAGGGGTCTTAGTAGGGTCGAAACCGTTTGAACCCAATATATAAGGCCAGTATGCATAAGGGTCTGCAGGATCAGGAACTAGCTTTGGATTAAAGTGATCTTTTGGCTCATAATAGTAGGTAGCCGCTACTCTAGCTTGATGGAATATCCTATAAAGCTCCCTTATACTATCGATGAATATAACGCCTTGCATTTTCCTGTAGTAGTAAATTGTACTGAGAAGTAAAGCAAGCTCGTAAACAACTGTTTCCCACGATCTTAAGGGATTAACAGCTAAAATGAGATAAATGACCTTCTTATTTTCTCCTATTTCTCTAGATTCAATAACAGTAAAATCATTATCAGGTTCTAGGTCAAGTAAATCCCTAGCAAAATCTTTTGGTTTTGATATAGTTGCTGAGGAGAGTACAATTAAAGGCTGAGTTTTTGAGCTTATTTCCAGTCTTTTTAATAAATACCTTACATTTCCTCCAAGCAAAGATTGATAAACGTGTGCTTCATCTAGAACAATCATTTTTAATCCTTTAAATACCTCATAGTCATGTTGGATCGTTTTACTAGGAAGTCTCCAGTCAAGGGTCCAGACGTTAGTGAGCAGTATATCAGGCTTTTTCTCCCAAATCTCCTCTCTATACCCATAGATCCAGTCAAACATAGCTCCACAATTAGAGCATCGAATCCATATCCTCCTGGCAGCTCTAGCATATTTTAATTCCCCTCCTCTTTTCCCACTAATACCACATGCTGGACAAATAGCCCCTCTAAAGGGGGAGTCCGACTCTACTTTCTCTTTCCAAGGAGTTTCACCATCATCTATAGCTATGGTTATTTTTGCATTTTTTGGACCAAAGTTTTTGAAATACTGATTGAGTCTATATAAAATCGCCAGTATTTTGTTTAATTGATCTCTTTCTAACGATTTTCTTGGATAAATAAGTAGAATCTTGATGTTGTTCTCTTTCTTTCCTTTAAGCTTATCTTGTAAAACTTGAATTAATGCAGGTATGAGAAAAGCATAAGTTTTACCACCTGATGTAGGAGCCACAAGGACGTAGGCTTTCTTATCCGCTTTTAAAATAGCTTCTATAGCCTTAAACTGAAAATCTGAAAAACCCCTTATTTCGCCTAAGCCCTCAACTCCTTTCGGATCTTTGTATAATGCATGTTTAATTATAGGATAAATTTCAGGAGAAACAAATTTCGCTATCTCCTCAAACGAGTGATCAGTAAAACTTGGTATTTTCTCATCCCTTACATAAATCTTAGTTTCTAAAGGGTAACGTAAGCTTCCGTATTCAATTGTAATGTTTGAAACTCTATAAGCTACATCAAAATGCAAACTTCTTATTTTATTGTCTCCATTCAAAACTATAAATCCCATTTTGATAAGTGTATCCAGAAGATTTTTAGCTTTCTCCTTACTACACCTTACACATGAAATTATGGTATTGATGGCCTCAGGGACTGTCAAGTAGGCTTCTTCTATTCTCTCCTTACTCCTTTTATACTTCTCGTATTCTCGATCTATCAGAGAATGGTAGGCTAAGGCTATGTTTCTCATGCAGCTCGCCCGGCCTTAGCACTCTAATATATTATGTTTTTGACTACTTAAATAATGATGTGAGAGAGTTGAGCACGGCACTCGCCTATCCTTTTACTTTGCTGGACGAGAGGCTTCAGCATTGGATTAACAAGTTGGGCTTCTCTCAACCAACTGAGATTCAAAAGCTTAGCATTGAGCCTATTCTTAGAGGAGAAAGTGTTCTGCTAATAAGCCCAACAGGAACAGGAAAGACAGAAGCCGCTGTATTTCCACTTCTGCATAAGCTTTTGAGAGAGAGTGTGAGGGAGGGTGTTAAGCTCCTTTATGTAAATCCACTTAAGGCTCTTACTCGGGATCTTACTCAAAGAATAGGAACATATGCCCATCTTCTTAACTTAAAGGTCAGACCTCTTTATGGTGATGTGAGTAAAGAATTTAAAAAACCCGTTCCTGAAATCGTAATAATAACCCCCGAAAGCTTAGAAATAATACTTGATTGGGCTCCTCGTTGGTGGCCCTATTTTAAAACTATAAAGTATGTGATTATCGACGAAGTTCATGAGCTTATCTTTTCTAAAAGAGGATACCAATTATTAGTTCTTTTAGAAAGATTGAAGCAGCTTACTAATAAGAGTCTTCAAAGAATTTGTCTTTCTGCAACAATAGCTAATGCTAAATTAGTTGCAGAGGTATTTGGAGGTTCAGATGGGAAGTTAAAAGTTATACGTGCTCCTGAAGAGAGAGAACATGAATTCGAAGTAAAGTTAGCAATTCCATTAACCAGAGAAGAAATGGAGAACCCTTTCACCGTAGGCGCTAGATTAGTTTCTGAATGCATTAATGATAAGAAGTCACTGATATTTGTAAATTCGAGATATTCTTCAGAAAGGTTAAAGGCTGAGGTAGAGAAAAGAGGTATACCGATAGGTGTGCATCACGGATCTATAAGTTTAGAAGAAAGAGAGTTCGCTGAGGAAGCATTTAAAGGAGGAATACTAAAAGCAGTTATTGCTACAAAAACACTCGAACTAGGTATAGATATCGGTGATGTGGAACAAGTTATTCAATACAGATCTCCAGGTCAAGTTACTGCTTTAGTCCAAAGAGCTGGTAGAAGCCTCCACAAACCAGGGGAAACATCTGTTTGCAAAATAGTTTCCACAGATCCTGAAGATTTTCTAGAATGTTTAGCATTAGTAAACTTATTTAACAAAGGCTTCCTTGAAAGCCTGATAGTTTTAGAAAAGCCTCTCGATGTTTTGGCTAAAGAAATTTTAGGATGTGCATTACATAATTATAGGGGAAGTAAAAGCTATAAGAGTCAATTTGCACCAATCACTCTAGAATCTATCTATCAAACGGTTAAGAAATGTACTTTGTTCAAAAGGTTATTGAGGAAGGAATTTCAAGAGATTGTTAACAATCTAATCGATAGCAAACTGTTAAGTTTAGATGACGGGATACATTATCCTGGGTCTAAGTTTTGGGGTGTGTGGAGTTTTGAAGAAGTTGAAACCACAGAGTGGCCTTCTTTAAAGTTTAGCGAATTCTTTAGCATGATTCCAAAAAGGGAAACATTTACAGTTTGGGTTGAACATGGCTTCGGCAAGCGGAGGAAACTCGGCGAGCTGGACTCCTCCTTTGTCTTTAGATCTTTAGCTACAGGAATGATAATAAGGCTTGCGGGATCAAATTGGAAAGTTACTGAAATAGACGAAAAAGGACATAATGTATTTGTTGTCGAAGCTGAAGAAGGTGGGGAAGTCCCCTCATGGAGAGGTGAAGGACCCCAAAGAAGTGAAATAGTTGCCAGGGAGATGCTGTCACTCTTAACCACTATAATCAATAAACCCAAAATTGCTTTTGAACTCACTAAAGATAAAAGGGCTACAGAAAGTATCCTAGAGTACATTAATGGCATAGATAAATCATACATAGACACTTTAACCCAAGGCAAGGTCGTAGTCGAATATGTTCCACCTCTCAAGACATGGATTTTTATAACATTTCTGGGCGAGAAAGTTAATCGAACCTTAGCCTCGGCTATTTATGAGAAAATAAGTGAGGTTAGCTTACTAGTTAAGTATGTTATTTCTCCTATTGGCTTTGCCCTTAGATCGGAAATAGTCAATCCTCTACATGCCTTAAGAAAAATAAGTCCCGAGGAATTTAAGGAATTAGTTAAAAGGCATATAGCTGAAAAATCGCCTTTTACGAAATTAATTAAAGATCAGATAAAGGAGCATTTCGGTTTCCCACAAAATGAGGCTTTGATAGAGAAAGAGGCTGGCAGACAAGCTACAAAGATTTACTATGATCTAGAAGAGGGGCTAAAAGCCTTCAAAAGGATTAAAAATGGTGACTTGATTGAAGTTAGTAGAAAGGAACCTTCTCAACTAGGGGAAAGCATAATAAGATATCCATTTGAAAGGCCATGGCACGTTAGTCTTAAATCCATAATAAAAGAAACTTTAGAGAGATTTCATTCTGGAACTCTGGATGATATTTTTGAGTATACATGGAGCAATCCACTGGAGGCTAAGAGAGAATTACGAGAATTATCGAGAGATATTGATATCATAGCTTTCCTTGATTTAACCAAGAAGGGGTGGAGCATAGTTAAGGTTCCATTAGAAAAAGAATGGGTCACAATCAAAGTGCCTGTGGCAACTAGATTTTTCGTGATAAGGAATGAAAAGGATCTTGAAAAGGTTGAAAATGAATTAACTAAAGAGAAACTTCCATTAGCGAGATTAATGGGTCAAGAAATAGAGTTTACCTTCGTGGGGATAAGCAAAAGAATAGAAGAGCCGTACACATTAAGGATAACGAAAGCATTCGAAGTTGTGCTAGACAAAATAATAAAAGCCCGGATAGAGAAGAAGTATGATAGGGTAGATCTTAAGGTTCACATAAAAGGGACTAGGATTACAATGATACATTATGGGGTTCCTGTGGCCTTACTGAAACAGATCATTCAAAAAGATATCATAGCAAGTTATATGCTTATAGAAAGAGGAATAGTTAGTGGAAAAAGACAACTTGTGTTCGAGTTCCCTTGACATCAAATTAGAAATTCAAAAATATTTAAATTTTTGCGAGAAGTTGCTTTACCAATACTGGTATATCTGATAACTCTTTAACTTTCCTCATTGTAGAAGCTATACTACTTACTTTTTCAACAAATTTAGAGGGTAGATCTAGTTCCTTGAACTCTATATATCCGTGAGCTATTGATAGCCCAAGAACCGTTGCATCATTTAATGAAAAAACCTTTAAGCGCCTTGCTTCAGCCCTGAGTATTGATCTTTCAATTCGTATGTACTTCTCATCTTTGCTTCTAAGGAATCGAGAAATTGCGTAGTCTTCAAATCTTGTGTATAGCATCATATACTCTTCATTTTCCGGATCTAATGGTCTTAGCCCCTTTTGTTTTAATTCATAGTGCCCTTTCTCATGACTTACTAGATACCAGAGCAAATCCTCATAAGGAATTCCTGTATCATTGCGATGATCCCTCAAATTAAAAGCTAATAGTATAGGATCTACTCTAATTACATCTCTGGAGGGATTAAATACTATACCAAATTCTCGTGTACTAAGAAAAGGTGCTCTTTCAACGTTAAGAGGTACAGCAAGTCTCTTGACCTCATTAACAAGAGTTTCACATGCTTCTTTTACTTCATCATCAAATCCTAACCCTTTTGTTATGATTTTTACAGCCCAGTCTACATTTATCATCTAATTCATCACCGACTTAGAAAATAAAATTTCCCACAATTTATCCTCAACTTTCTTTCTTATCTTTGCATCTGGTATTAATGTTAATAAAAGACTATATACTTCCTCTTTTAACTTAGTGTAATCTTTCTCAAAAGTTTTCACTGCAACCTTGATAGCCTGTTTATCGAGAGGCAACTTAACATGAGATGCTCCTGTTAATGCAGAAAAGTATACAAATTTAACTTCATCTTGGTCCCAACTCCTATGAACTTCCTCCCCCCTTACCTGAACATAAAAACCGCCTATATCGCTTCCGATGGTAGGTTTCCCTTTTGGGATTCTTATTTCATCGGACCATAAGCCTTTATAATCGCCTAAGTATGCATCAGGAAACTTCTTAATTTTTGTAGTTAGCCTATTGACGATGCCATTAGCTAAAGCTTCTATATCAACTCCTTTCTTCTTTTTTCTCCTAGCTACAGTTTTAGCCCTTTCAATTCTAGTTCTAACCAGATCGATAACAGCTTTATATACTTCCAGTTGCTCTACGCGATTGAGGTTCAAAATTTCAAAAATTATTTTGTCAAGTTCTCTCCTATCTGGTTTAATTTTGTCAAGCGAGACCTCTTCTATGTTATCAGCGCCAAATTCTTCAAAAACTGAAGATACGTTACGCTTTGATACTTTATTTAACATATCAACAATCCGTTTACCCTTCGTCTCATTAAGCTCAGGAATTATAATCGGATACTTTGGTATTTCATACACGGCTGTGTCTAAGGCTCCTTCACCCAAATTTACCCTTCCATAAAGTTCCTTTGTTAAAAAGTAAACTGCTGAGTTAAGAAACGTCACGATAGCTTCTAAAGAAATATTTTCTTTAACAGATAAACTATAAACTCTTTGATCGATAAATAACTTAACCGGGCTATAGGGGGTAAAATGAGTAACGTCAACACTTTTAACCCAGTAAACTTGGCCAGTCACCTCGCTTAATTCATACCATCTTCTTCTCGACTTGCAGGTGGGTCTCTCATGAAATCCCTGTTCTTCCCCCCATTCAATATATTTTAAAACGTTAGTCCCTTGTAGCTCTTTTTTATCTTTGTGAATAATCAAGACTCTATATTTGAGATTTCTCGGATTAACAATAATTGATTTACATTCTCTTGGTGATTTTATCACATAGTTAGGAACCCATATAACATTTCCATCTATGAGAGCGTCGTCGAGTTCATATTTTTCAGCATATTGCGATTGTTTAAAATATTCACCATTCTCATCAATCCAAATATCTTCTCTTGGTATAAGATCCTTTATTTTTAGCCATTCATCATATTTTACTGGGTGCATCCAGAACTCCCGCTCAATTTTTAATTCATTAATCCTCTCTTGGGTTAAATAAAAGAATTCATTAGCACCAGTCGTAAATCCTCTTCTAACAGTTGCTACTTTCTTCAGAGGAACAAATAGCTCCTTACCTTTCTCTAGAATCTTGAAGAATATTTCGGGCGCCCTTATATATTTACCCCACTTCGAACCTTCATATCTATTCTCCTCTTCATTCCACCCCTCAGCCCAAAGATCGGCTTGGCTTATCAATGCAATTCTGAAATCTTCATTCTCATAAATCCAAAGTGTTTTGCCAAGGAACTCTATCTTCTTCATTCGACTTCTTATCTTCTCATCCTTATCACAATTCTCTATAAAGTTCACGAATTTCTCTACATAACTCCATCTTTCCTCCTCACTTTCTCCAATTGGCAAGATTTCCCTTAGTTTCTTCTTGAGATAAACAAACTTTACAAGGTTTGAATCTCTAGCTTTCTCGTCATCACATCTCTCTAGGATAGTTATAGCCGTATTAATATCCGCATCTTCAAACCACCTTTCGACCTTAGATTCAATAACTGCAATAATCTTAAAGTTTTTTAGGAAGAATTCTTGAAGATACTTGCCAAAATCTACATCGAGCCATGAATTAGAGGTTATCAAACCTATCCTCCCATTCTTAGCTAGGAAGCTAGCTCCATGCAAGAAGAAGTATACGTAAATGCTAGATCTTTTACCAACTTCAATCTTATGAATTCCTTTAATTAATTCCCTAAGTCTATCCTTATAACCTCCTAAGAAAATATCCTCCATTTCTTCTTGTCTCGTGTAAGGGGGATTGGTAACCACCGCACTACAGTCTTTTGG